>Ga0180433_10003082_pt1 | contig 24868 bp, 22 predicted proteins | sample SS_ome_8_FD_132980 | JGI IMG/M metagenome (GOLD analysis project Ga0180433, IMG submission 132980) | Hypersaline lake sediment archaeal communities from the Salton Sea, California, USA - SS_1_D_1 metaG | ecosystem: Environmental > Aquatic > Non-marine Saline and Alkaline > Hypersaline >... | reverse complement strand
TATCCCGCAGGGGCTCCGGCCCCTGCTGCAAATAAATTATAATTTGTAATCTCTGTGCATTTCTCTAAGTACTCTGCGGTTTCATTGTTCTTGGACTTTTTACATAATCCCATATCACATATAAATTAAAGGGAGGCATATAATGAGAAAAAATAAAAAAATCATAATAATACTGTTTTCTATTATCTTACTGCTGCTTAATCTCTCATGCACTGAACAGCCAGAAGATTCTTTCCGCTTTGTTTTCATGACTGACATTCATATCACTAACCAACGCAATGCTGTGGAAGGATTCGAAAAAGCAATTGAATATGTTAACAACTTACAGCCTGAACCAGACTTTGTCCTGACCGGCGGAGATCTGATTATGGATGCTCTGGGAAAAGACTTTTACACTGCAGACTCACTCTATACACTTTATCTGAAAACAGCAGAAAATTTCGATATCCCTGTATATAACTGTATTGGCAATCATGAACATTTCGGAATTTATAAAGACAGTGGTGTAGATCCGGACCATCCGGAATATTCAGAAAAGATGTATCTGAACAGAATGAATCAGGAAAACTCCTATTTTTCTTTTGATCATAAAGGATGGCATTTCGTTCTTTTGAACAGCATTGGCATAACTCCCCGGAGAACTTATATTGGACATATCGATACACAACAGCATGAATGGTTAAAAAAAGACCTTGAAAAAATCAATGAAGATCAACCAGTTGCTGTAATAACGCATATCCCTTTCTATTCCATCAGTAATCAGATAATGCATGGTTCTCTGGCACAGAATGACAGCGGATTGGTGATAATTAATGCTCACCAGGTAATGGAAACTCTGAAACCGTATAATCTAAAACTGGTACTGCAGGGTCATCTTCACATTGTAGAAGAGCTTATATGGAAAAACACCCATTTAATAACTGCTGGTGCAGTAAGCGGAGCCTGGTGGAATGGCCCCTACCATGATTTTGAAGAAGGGTTTGCTGTGGTTGATATTGAAGAAGATGAATTCACCTGGGAATATATGGATTATGGATGGGAAGCTGAGGAAGAATGAGTATTTTAGCTGTTAAAGCTGTCAGGTGACTGACTACTGATTTTTTTAAAAATTCTGAACGTATAATGGCCAAACAAAGACCGCTGACCGCTTTTCAACTCACCGTCCGCGGTCTGCTGTCCATTTCGACTTCTGAATACTAATCATCTCAAGTTCTTAAGTTCTAAAGTTCTTTTTCCTCTATCCTTTTATCTCTAATAATATTCCTAACAGAAAAAATCTACAAAAAATATCTCATAACCCTTTTAAAAAAAACCTTGGTAAACTGGAAATGATTTATTATATTATTTAACTATTAGCAGAAAAGATCAAATAAAGGCTGAAAAATCTATTAGTAAGATTAAATTTATGAGGGTTTACAATGGCAAAGATTACAATTGATGACCGGGAATTTGATGTTGATGGAGATGGATTCCTGAACAATCCGGATGAATGGAACGAAGAAGTAGCAAAATTACTGGCCAAGCATGACGGTACCGGCGAGTTAAATGAAAAACACTGGGCTGTAATAAATTATATCCGGGAATACTGGAAGGAACATGATATGGCACCTATGGTACGGAAACTGTGTCAGGCTGCCAATTTAAGACTGCGGGAAGTATATGAACTCTTTCCCATGGGACCTGCAAAAGGAGCATGTAAAATAGCTGGTTTGCCTAAGCCGGATGGATGTGTGTAGTACAGGGACTAAAAGATGCAATTACCTCAAACAGTTTTCCTGATATGTTTTAGTATATCCGCTGTGATACTCCTTTTTATGTTTATTAAAGCAATAACCAGAAATCCCATAGATCCTTCAGAAGCGAAAGGGAGTAAAACAAAAGGAATAGTATATTCTATTACTGCAGGAATGTCACCTTTAAAAAAAGAAACAGCAAATAAACACTGGCCGACCTATATTGCGGGCATTAGTTATCACTCAGGAATTTTCCTGGGTTTCTTCTGGATTTTTATCCATCTATCAAACATACCCCTTGTATCATTAATATATTCTTTCAGCCGGGTAATATTTATCATTTCTGTTATGTGCGGCATGGGTATTCTCCTGAAACGAATTATAAATAAAAAATTGCGTTATTTGTCTAATCCGGATGATTATATAAGTAATGCACTGGTTACAGGTTTTCTTACAGTGTCGTTATTAAATTTGTATACAATTGACTTAAAACCATTATTATTTTATTATTCTGCTTTTCTGTTTCTGTATATCCCCATAGGAAAACTAAAACATGCAGCTTATTTTATTTTAGCCAGAATATATCTTGGTCTTTTTTATGGAAAAAGAGGTGTATGGCCTTTAGCAAAAGAAAAGTAAAAAAAGATAAACGGCTCACTGAAAATCAAAAAAAAGGGCTTGATCTGCTTGACGAGAAATTAAGCGGCAAGTTAATGACCCATTTGAACAGCTGTGTGCATTGCGGTTTATGTGGTGAATCATGCCTGTACTACCTTCATTACGGTGATGAAAAATATCTCCCTGGTTATAAAGTGGATCTGATTTCCAGAATTTACAGACGATATCATACTGTAACCGGAAAAGTCATTCCGGGACTGGTTGGTGCAAAAGATTTTGATGATGATGCTATTCAGGAAATGATCGATGTGATCTACGGTGGCTGTACAATGTGCGGCCGCTGTTCTATGCACTGTTCTGTGGGTATTGATATTGCTTTTCTGGTCCGTACTGCCCGCTCAATGCTGGCAGAAATGGATCTGGTGCCCAAAGGACTGCAGTCCACTGTCGATACTGCCGTTAAAACCGGGAATAATATGGGTATTCCAAAAGAAGACTATATAGATACCTTACAGTGGTTAGAGGAGGATCTTCAGATAGAGGTTGATGATCCGAATGCTTCCATTCCACTGGATAAAAAAGGAAGTAAGATTTTTTATACCCTTAATCCACGGGAACCAAAATTTTTCCCTATGTCAATCAGCGCGGCAGCCATGATATTCTATGCTGCTAAAGAATCCTGGACTCTTTCTTCTCATTATTATGATGTCACCAATTATGCCTACTATTCTGGCGATGACACAATCGGAGCATTAATTACAGATAGATTACGGGAAGAGGTTGAAAAAATCAGAGCAGAAACCCTGGTGCTGGCCGAATGCGGTCATGGTCCCAGAGCGATTCGCTGGGAAGGTCCCCGCTGGACACAAAAAAAGTATCCATTCAAAACTATAACCCTGGTAGAACTTATTGCAGATTATATCCGTACCGATAGAATAAAACTTGATCCCAGAAAAAATAAAGAGACTGTCACTCTGCATGATCCCTGCAATCTGGTTCGCTCCGGCGGAGTCATCGAGGAACAGCGTTATATCCTGAAACACGCAGTAACAAATTTTATTGAGATGTATCCTAACCGGGAAAATAATTTCTGTTGCGGTGGAGGCGGAGGACAGTTATCTATGGGGGAATATGCTGAAAGACGAATGGATGTAGCTCAATTAAAAGCTGATCAGATACGAGAAACCGGAGCAGATATTGTGGTTACCCCCTGCCATAACTGTATAGATCAGCTTATGGAAGTAAATAAGGATTATGAACTTGGTGTGAAAGTAAAAACCATGGCGGAAATTGTGGCAGATGCTCTGGTTATTGAGTAATCTCGTCACCCTGGAGCTGTCCAATGAGTTCTAAAATTATGAAACCACAGAGTACACAGAGAAATATTCAGATTTCATAAAATAAATAAAAATAATATATTATCCTCTGTGTTCTCATTTCTTGTTCTGTGAACTCTGTGGTTTTTTTTCTACTTTTTAGTCAACCCCAGAATGGCAAAAACTCCTCATTTCACATACAATAATTTTCTGAAAGCAATATTAGATGGGCCTGCTGCCTCATCTTCCGCTAGTACGTCAATCCGGCATATATAAACCCCTGATGCCTGATTTTGAGGTTTCCATACAGCCTGGTGACTCCCGGCAGTTTGTCTGCCCATATATAACATTTCCACCTGACGTCCATTCAAATCATAAACAGTCAGTCTGATTTCTGCTGGTGCTGATAAAACATATGAAACCTCGGTGCTTCCGTTGAAAGGATTTGGGACATTAGACAGAAATCTGGCTTTTTTCTCATCAACAACATCTTTTTTAAAGATTTCCACATATGTGGACTGATCTTCAAAGGCTTTTATGGCATCAGCCCAGTTTCCTTTAAAGACGGTTTTCTGATCCGTCAAGTAGCATCTGAAATTTCCATAACGAATAGTAATGCCGGCCCAGAAACTAGCTACAATACATTCCGGAGGAATAGTGAAACTGTCTGTATGCAGCCAGATATTATTATCTGAAGTAAACGTTTTTGTTTTGAAGACACCAGGACCGAAATTAATATGGGGATGAAACCAGTAATCAATCCTGTTATTCTCAATTTCAAAATCACTGCTTCTGGTAATTTTAACCACCATAAACTGTGAACCTCCTGTATGTACCTCATCAGGGGTAAGAGTAATTTCCACAGAAGGCATAGTCACCACTGTCTGACTGCAGAGTATGGTTATGCTTTCCTCTTTGATCATCTGATCTGTACTGTCATAAAACCGGAAATCCAGAACCACATCCTCTATCTCATCTGTCACAGAAAAACATATCTCATCCTGAACATAGGTTGAACTCACCGTTTCATCTAACAGTTCTGTCTGATCCCGGCTCACTATTAACCGTTTAACCTCATCCATCAGGAATAACTCCAGCGGTATAGTTCCGGTATACATTCTGCCGTTTTTCGGTGATGTGATGATAGCCCGGTTATAGACAGAAAACGCATTCCAGGCCGGCCGGGTTGTTCCGGCTTTGCCTGCAGAAGGATCATCAAAATGGATAAGACCGAACCATTCTTCCACTACCGGATCATGAACATCAGCATTTCCTCCTTTCCACCACTCATCCTGATGGTGAAATACACATCCTCCCTGAGCTCCGCCGTCAATGAGACCCCGGTACATCATAATATCACCTTCAGCCTGCTGCTGCAAACTGTTTCCTCCATAACCATACATATGGTCACTAACTGTGGGTGATACAGATAGGCCGAATTCTGTTACCACCAGAGGCATATCAGCCGCTCTGTTCATTTTGTAAAAATGAACATGTTCTGCATATCCATGTCTGCTATACAGGGTCATTGGGCATCCCCATACATAGAGATTATACGCTGCAATACCAAAATGATCGGTACGGACAAAATCATTCACTTCTGTAGCGGATATAGATACCGGAATCCCGGGATGTTTATTATGGATTATGGTGATCAGTTCCTGCCAGAGATGAACCAGCTCGCTTGCTCCTCCTCTATAAATATCTTCTGCCAGAGGTTCGTTCATTATAAGATACGCAATTATACACGGATATTTATTGCTGTAATTGAGGATACTGTTCACATATGATTTAGATTCAGCAATGAAGGTCGCATCACCATAATCACCATTCTGATTTATCCAGATACCAAATATAACCTTTAGGCCGGAAGCATTTATGATCTGCAGCTCCGCTTCTGTTAATGCACCCCAGGTGCGAATCGTATTATAACCAGCCTCCTTGATCCGGTTCAGATCGGACTGAAGCACTGGCGCATCAAATACTCCAACTCCATACCAGGGGTACTGTCCGGGACGGTTACTGGTTCCGTAACCAATACCTTTAACAAAAAATTTTTTACCATCCAGATAAAACCAGCCGTCCTGCACTTCTATATCCTGTGCAACAAGAGGTAAAATAATAAGGACAACATAGATAAGTGTAAAACAAGAAAAAACTTTATTTCTGTGAAATGCTTTTCTAATGTTCTTCATTTCATACTCCTTTTTTCGCCACTCTGACAGGGTCATGACCCTGTCAGGGTGAGGTGTCGTAGTAATGGATTTAAGACCAACGATTAACGATTTTTGATTTTAGAAGTTGCTCTTATTTCAAATCTAAGTATAACTTAGGTCGGAGGGAAGACTGACACTCGTCCCCCTGGGGCTGTCCAAAAAGTAAAAAAATTTTAAACGCTAATATCGCAGAGGATATAGCTAAGAATATAATTTTTAATAATTGTAAATTTATAACTTTGCGATCTTTGCGGACTCTGCGTTAATATTCTGTTCTTTTTAATCGCAGATAGGTTTAACCTCGCCTATCTCTTTATTGCAGCAATATCCTCAACAGCAGAAATTGCTGAATCAATATGTTCTTCAGTGGTAAACGGGCCCAGACTGAATCGGACCGTTCCTTTTAATTCTTCTGTTCCAATCTGACGATGCACCAGAGGAGCACACTGCAAACCTGTTCTGCAGGCAATATTATAATCAACATCCAGCATTGTGCCCACATCAGCAGCTTCCCAGTTATCCAGATTAAAACTGAGTACTGCATTATGGTTTTCTTCAGAATCAGCACAGTATAATGTTACTTTATCAATAGTATCCAATCCGTCACGAAGTCTTTTCCAGAGTTTCATTTCACGATTATGAATTGTATCCACTCCTTCTTTCTGTAGCCATTTCTGACCAGCATGAAGGCCGGACACACCCATTACATTCAGAGTTCCGCATTCCATCCGGTAGGGAAATTCATCCAGATGATAAGGATAAGCAGAACGGACTCCGGTCCCCCCATGCCTGGTGCCCTTAATCGGTACATTTTCTCCAATATAGGAACCACCAATACCTGTTGGTCCCATAAGACATTTATGTCCGGTAAAAGCTAATAGATCTATACACATTTCTTCAATATCAATATTCTGAGCGCCTGCTGTCTGACTTGCATCAACTGCAAAATAAATTCCCTTTTCCCGACAGAATTTTCCCACCTCTGCTACAGGCTGTACTGTGCCGATAACATTGGACCCATGATTCATAATCACCATTTTTGTATTTTTCTTTACTGCCTGTTTAATATCATCAGGATTGATATATCCTTTTTTATCAAAAGGAACATAGGTTCTCTCAGCAAATCCATCCCGGTCCAGAACATTCAGGGGACGGAGGACAGAGTTATGTTCCAAATTAGTAGATACAACATGATCACCTTTTTCCAGCATACCCATAATGATCATATTTAATGAATCAGAAGCATTATAGCTGAAGGTAAGATGATTCGGATTATTACCGTTAAAAAATTCCATCAGCATCTTACGGGTTGAATAGACTACTTCTTCGGTCTGCAGGGTTGCATCATAGCCGGAACGGCCTGGATTTACTCCGTGTTTCTGATAGAATTCATACATAAAATCATATACTTCCTGCGGTTTTGGATAAGTGGTTGCAGCATTATCAAGGTAAATCATGTCTTTCATAATATCTCCCTTTTCACACTTTATTCAGATTTTTATTTCGTAAACTAAACAAATATTATAATTAAATATAATATAATAATCACAAAAATTAAAATCAACATTTTCCCTGAATAAAAAAATCCCCGGTAATTATACCGGGGATTTTTTTATGATTACATATAATATAAATATTTGAGTTTAAATACAGCAGCACGGTCACGAACTTTCAGCATTTCTTCAGGTCTGTACTGCACTTCATTGATTGCCAGATAAATCCAGCTTTTAGGTGAAAAATTATAGGAAAAAAGCAGACCTCCGATAAGCTGTTCTAACTGAGCCGAAGACTTTAAAAATAAATTATCCAGATAGACTCTCACACTCATGTTATTTATAGGATTGGCAGAGATAAACGGTCTGGAATTATAGGTTACTTCTTCTACCTCACCCTGCGGATTTCCTTCTATAAATACACTGGCTGAAGTACCAATCTGTATGTTTCGGTTTACCTGCCAGCCGATATAAGCATTCCAGTAAGTATAAAAAGCAAGATAATCCCGGGAAAAATTATAGGTTTTACTGTAACTCCCGTTTAAATTTGCGTGCCAGCGGGGACTTATATGATACCAGGAAGAAAGGTGATGAGAATAATAATCAAAGGTCACATTACGTTCCTTGGAACGGGTATAGGTTGTATTTATTTCAAATCCCCAGTTATTGCGAAACTGCATATTAAGACCTATTAAGCCACCGTAATCAGTGAAGTTATCCACTTTTTCATATGAAAGTACAGGACCAAAATACACAAGAACTGAACGAATATATCCATCCTTAAAATACCAGCGTGGTCCGCCCAGACCAATAAGCTCTGCTGTTCCTTTCCAGGGTACAAATCCTACATCATCAATATTAAAATTATCACCAATATATCGCCCCCGTAAACCTAAGATCATATTTTCTTTTAGGACAGTCAATCCAGCAGAACCTGCAAAATCACCCTGATCATCCTGGTAAGATCGTGCCAGCTGATACGCCAGCTGCCAGTTGGATCCCCGAAAAGCTCCATCTATATCAAGCACTCCGTTGTCACTTGATTCAGAATGTTTTCCAATAAATAAAAATCCAATTGATGAATTCCCCATAATCTGCCGTTTTAAGCGTGCTGAACCAAAAACTGCCCGTTTTTCTTTATAAGTTTCATTATCTATTGTATATTCAGCATCTCCGGTTACTGCCAGAAAACTTCCGTATTCCCATCCCTGGATACGGCCAAATGTTTTGGCACCAGCCCACAGCGGCACTTCACTTCCGTCAGGAAGTTTTCTGCCGATACGACGGGAGTAAAAAAGTTCCAAAGGAGTATAAAAACCCATATTACGTTGTTTTCCAGAAGCCATGAAAATTTCATTTCCTTCTGTAAAAAAAGGTCTTCTCTCATTATAATACGTTTCATAACGGCTGATATTAAATTCATAAGGATCTGCTTCTATCTGGGCAAAATCCGGATTAACAGCAGCCTGGAAAGTCAGTTTTGGTGAAGGATTGTAAAGCACATCAATACCTACATTCGGTTTTATATCGTAACTGCCGTCCGGTTGATATTCAGCCTTTGCCAGACCTACCGGATAGAGTTCCAGATGCATCCCCCGTACTGTAGGCCGGAATCCGTTAAAAACAAGTTTGCCGAATTTAGATATGCGCTGACCCACACTTTCATCATAGGGACACCAGTATAAATCTTCACTGTTTTCAGCAATCCATCGGTCAAAGTCCAGGCCCCAGTGACGAAGATCATCATTATACTGAAGAGATTTATAGGGGATCTCCATTTCAACCACGTATCCCCAGTCATATACTTTGGACTCCGCAAACCATATCCCATCCCAGGAATAATCCCGGTTACGGGCATCATCAACTAAACGGCAGTCACTGCGGACACCTGAAGCTGATACAGCAAATTTATAAGCAGTACGGCTGTTCCCAAAAGTATCCAGCATGAGGGAACAATTATCACCACTGATATTATCCAGGGTTCCTTTATAAGCCTGAACCTGATTTTGATCATCATAACAGACCATTAAACAGAATAATGATTTCCTTGTGGTAAGGATCCGGGCAACAGTCTTCTGTGTCGGCTTTTTCCCGTAATAAGGTGACAATTGAAAAAATTTAACTGCTGAATCCGCTCTGTTCCAGCAGGGATCAATAACACCATCCAAAACAGGCGGTTCTGGTGTGGTTTTTATATTTATTATTTTATCATTATTATTAGCACACAAAAATCCATAAAATCCCAAAATCAGAATCAGCAATTTTTTCATACATACACTCCCTTAGTTTTTTTCATTATATTTTCAATCATCTTCATTTTAATGTACGTTTATTTCAGTTTTCTGTTTCAATATTATTATAGTTCATTTACAAATTATACATTATTAAAAAATTATTATTTATGTTATAATATTTTATTCTCTCTACATATGTTAACTTCATCTCTCATTAAGAAAGACTAACAAATAATGAAAAGGTTACATATTTTCTAAAAAAAATATTTAAGAGGAATAAATAGTTTATAAAAAAATATAAAATAAAAGAAAAACAAATAAAACAATTGTTTTATTTGTTTTGTATTCTTTTTAAAACAATCAGAGAAATATCATCCCGGTAACGACTTTCTCCTTTAAATTCTTCTATAGCCGCAAGAATGGTTTTACCTATTTCTTTTGCTGAAAGATGAGAATTATTTTTTAGGTTCTCAAACAATCTTTCTCTTCCGAAAAATTCTTCCTTGTCATTAATAGTCTCAGTCAGTCCGTCTGAATAAATAAAAAAACAATCCCCGGGTTTAAGTGTTGCAGACCTTTCTTTGAAAACTGCTTTTTCAGTAAGTCCTAAAGCCTGATTGCCCATATTAGTTTCAAATATTTTACCATTGGATATGTGAAGAGGTGGTAAATGACCGGCATTGACATATTCTAAGATGCCGGAATCCTGACGAAGATTCAAATAAATAAGAGAGACAAAACGCTGAGGTATACCGTCCCGGAATAATATTTTATTGGTTTCTGCGGCTATCTTCTCCAGTGATTTCGATAAGGGAGCAATTGCCCTCAGAGTAGCCTGTAATTTTGCCCCGATCAGTGCTGCTCCCAGTCCTTTACCAGCCACATCTCCGAGGGTAAATGCCCAAATATCTGAATCAAAATGTATATAATCAATTATATCTCCTCCTACCTCATTTGCCGGGCAGGTAAAAAGCCAGATATCCCACCCCCTTATTTCAGGACTTTTATTAGGCATAAGTGCTGTCTGCACAGCTCTTCCTACAGCGAGTTCATTTCGTGCCAGCAGCTTGTCTTTTAATTCAAGCAGCAAAATTATTAAAAGCAGCAAATATCCTATAATATTAAACTGTATATTTATCTGAGTTGACTCAACATTAAAACTAGTGGACTGAAAAGAGAGTATGATACTTACCACTAATAAAATTCGCCGTAAAGGAGTCAATTTAAAAAATAGACTTTTTAAGATCCACCAGGAAAGAACAAAAAACCGTGACACTCTCCCCTTTTTCTCTAGTTTCTTTCGTGCTTTTTTATCAATATAAAAATCATAGATATCTTTCAAATCCTTTTTAAAAGATCTAAAATTAGCTTTGTGCAGATCTTCCCACAATGTCTTTCCGATCCTGGGATCATTTCTTTTATAATCATGATTCGACATATGTATTAAATTAAAGAAATATTTAAATTTTGCAAGGGAATATTGAGAATCCAGATAGTTTCCATATTTAAAGAAAGATAAAAGATAAAGGAAAAAGGATAAAACAGAACATGAGAGCATGAGAACTTAAGAACGATGGTATATTATCAGGTAGAAGCCAGAGGTCAGATAGACAGCAGACCGCGGATAGTTACCACCTCATCCAATCCTGCTTGCCCAGAAGATCTTCCAGGCGTTCTGCAATAATCTCATCTTTATTCTGTAAGCGTTTCTTATTATTCTCCTTTGCTTCAGTAAGTCTTTGTTCCAAACGTTCGATCTCTTTTTTACGATTTTCCTGACGAATATCAAATATTTTGTTTAAAACTTCAGTAATCATATTCTTTAACTTTTCTTTCTCGGACTCACCCTCTGTATTATTATACTGATCCACCAGTTCCTTAGTTTGCATCTCTAAAGTCTTCATTACTTGCATAGCCTCATATTGCTCAGTATCTCTCTCTTTAAGTCTCTCCATATATTGCATTTCCTGGTATACTTTTTGGAGTAAACGATTGTAAATTGTGGGTCGATTCTCTTTCAAATCCATTAATTTCTGATACCTCTCTTCCGGATACGTAGCTTTCACATGTTCAAGAACTGCTTCCTCCTGCTCTTGAGATAATGTTTGTAAATTTTGTCTGTTTAACACCGGTCTGTTTCTGGGGTTTTGCGGTCTCTGTTGAGCATTAACAATATTAAATATACTTAATATTAAACTTAATAATACAACAAATGAAATTTTATGCTTCATGGCAATACCTCCAATTTATATTGTATTTATATATTTTAAACTTTCCCGTATTGTATTTATCTCTTCCATGAAAGGAGATGTCCAGTCATCCTCCTCGAATATCTTCTCATCCTCATTTAAAGACCTTAAATCTGATAAAAGATCACTGGATTCCATTCTGTCAAGACTACTATCAATTTGATTTACCTGAGTAATGAAACTGTCATTCCATTCTGTAAACATATTATTTTTTAAATTCGGAATAATGATTTTTTGAAGAGGACTTACGAAAACCAGCAGAACGACAACTAAAATAGCTGCAGCAAAACTCAACGGTTTTTTATACTCCAGCCAGGACATTGAGAGCCAGCCTGCAATCATATCAAAAATGTTCCTCTTATCCTGATGCTGCTCAGCTCTTTGTCTGATTTTCTCAGCAACCTCTGATGAAGGTTGTTCCACAGGCAAATCATTTAGTTCTTTCCATACATGTTTAAGCCTGTTTAATTCAAGCTGACAGAACTCACATTCTTTCAAATGTTTTTTAAATGCTCTTTTATCAGAGCCCTTTAACTCACCAAAATGATACAAATAACATTTTTCCTGTTGATCACATCGCATCATTTTCCAATCCCTCCCATCTGTATTTTCTTACAACTTTCTTTAAATTCCTTACCGCATAATGCATTCTTCCCAGCACAGTATTTATGGAACATTCACATTTTTCTGCAATTTCTTTAAAAGTAAATTCTCCATATAAGCGTAGGAGCACAACTTGTTTTTGCTCTTCCGGTAATCCTGCAATCGCTGTCTTTAACTGATCACGTCCCTCCTGTTTAATCAGTTGGCTCTCCGGATTAGATGCAACTGGATTGTTCAGACTATCCATACCCTTACCAGTAATATTATCATCAATGTGTATCTTTGAATTTTTTCTGAAATAGTCTATACAATTATTGTGAGCAATACCAAAAAGCCAACTCCCGAAACTCCCCTGTTCTTCATAACTGTTCAGCCCCCGTATTACCTTAAACCAGGTTTTTTGAAAAATATCCTCAGCCGTCTCCTGATTATGCGAATATCTGAGAATATATGAAAATAAGGGTTTTTCATATTTTTTATATAAAGCATCGAACCCTTTCCTATTACCTGCTAAAAAAGATTTAATCCATATACTGTCTTGTTTTATTTGCTTTTTCATAACTCACCATAATAAACGAAATTTTTAATAATTTATTGTATATTCTGTTAAAATTCAATGTATACTATTTGACAAAATAAAAAATTATAAGTACATTATTTCAAATTTATTATCCATAATGATTAATTTCTTAGGAAAAAGGAGCACACTAATGAAAAAAAGCATAGTATTCAGTACAATGTTATTATTGTTAATTATCACAACCATTGTACATGCACAACAGTATGATGCTGGAATGTCACTTAATATTGGATTTCCTCAAAAAGAATTCAAAGAAAATATAGAATCAAACGGATACGGTCTCTCAGGATATTTTGGATATAATTTTCCCGAATCCCCGATTATTATCGGCGCCTCAGCAAAATTCTTTGTATACGGAAGAGAAACCAGAAGAGAACCATTAATATTGCCAGTGTATGTAGATGTAACAACTACCAACAGCATTATTATGGGACAATTTATGATCAGACTGCAGCCTCCGCGTGGAAATTTTCTCCCTTATATTGATGGGTTGGCCGGCTTCAGCTATCTTTCTACAGATACCAGAATCGATGATGATTCCTGGGATGATGATAATATTGCCAGTACAAAAATATTCGATGATTTTACCTTCAGTTATGGCATCGGATATGGAATTCAGTTTTGTGTATATCAAAATCAGGACATAAATAATCCTGATAAGGATCTTATGGGAATTTATATTGATGTAGGTGGTCAATATTTAAAAGGAGGTATTGCTGAATATCTGAAAGAAGGTTCTATACAGATCATTAATGATCGGGTAGTCTATGAGACAGATGAATCTTCCACAGATATTTCCGTCCTGAAAATTGGTGTATCTTTTAAATTAAGATAATAGAAATAAAAACCATATCCTGTAAAATTAACTGACCGTTTAATATATTTAAGTTTTATCAAAGGAGTTACATGTGCAGATCGCAGTAACAGCAGACTTGCATCTCAGTGATCGGAAAAAATATCCGGAACGCTACCACGCTCTGGAACTATTGCTGGATACATTAATCAATATGAAAATCAGTCAATTGATTATTGCCGGCGATCTGTTTGATAAGGAAAGTCACAACTATAAAGATTTTGACTCAATTTGCAGCAATCCTAAATACAAAAACATTCAGTTTCACATCATTCCCGGAAATCATGATTTCTCTCTACAAAAAAGAATGCTCGCTTCAGAAAATGCTCAGGTCTATTCTGCTCCTGAATCTAAGCAATTTGATCTCATGAGTATGATATTCTTTTTTCTCCCCTATACGAAAGAAAAATCTATGGGAGAATGTATCGCCGGTTCTGCAGATAAACTGGAAAAAGGTAAATGGATACTGATCAGTCATGGAGACTGGATTCCCGGAATGAGTGAACCTAATCCCTGGGAACCTGGAGTATATATGCCCCTTACCAGAAGCGATATTGAACAATTCAATCCGGCCCAGGTTATCTGCGGTCATATTCACAAACCCACAGACAGCAGCGAAATCCACTATCCCGGATCATTATGCGGATTGGATATTAATGAAACCGGCAAAAGAAGATTTCTCACCATTGACTCTGAAACCGGCAGTATTGAATCGCATCTTATCTATCCAGATGTGATTTATTTTAATGAAACTCTTACAGTGCTGCCTGTACAGGATGAAGAACAATATCTGCTGAATCAAATAAAAAATATGACTGACTCCTGGAGTATACCGAATTCTGAGAAAAACAAAATACGATTAAGACTGAAAGTGTCAGGGTATTCTAAAGATAAAAACAAATTAGCCCAACTTATAAAACAGGAATTTCATGATATTACTTTCTATGACCGTGAGCCGGATTTATCCGAAGTGTATGTATCAGATGATATTGACAGAGAGGAAATCACTAAGCAGGTATACAAAGAAATCGAAAACCTGCACTGGCCGGAGCATGAAGATGAACCGGACAGAGACCAGATACTACTCCAGGCCCTGCGCTTGATTTATGAGGAATAGATAACATGCCTGTAATGATAAAAAATATTAATATAACTAATCTCGGCCCCCTTACTTCTTTCACTGCCGATCCGGGCATGTTAAATTTAATATATGGTAAAAATGAAAAGGGTAAAACCCATCTGGTTGAATTCCTTATCCATTCACTTTTCCGCAATCCCAAACTCTGGCCTGCCAGAGAATTAAAAGGAAATGGTAAAATCATCCTCAAAGGAATTGAAGAGAAACCGGTTTCTTTTTCTCCCCGATCCAAAAAAAAGATCGAAGATTATCTGGAAAAAGACCAAGCTGGCCTGCCAACAGATTTTTCCAGACTTCTGGTTATAAGAGGAGCTGAAGCTGGTCTTAAAGAAAAAAATGACAAAGAATACCAGGGAGTAGTGGTCAGTAAAAGTATATTAAAAAAATTCCTGTCCAGTCAGGAACTGCTCACTCATATCGGACAAGGTATATCACAAACTATAAAGAAAGCTGAAATAACTGATACCTATATCAGTGGTGATAAAAAAGGTGAAATTAAAAGAAAAGAGGAACTGTCACGCAAACTAAAGGAAATTAATCAGCTTATCACTCAGGTAGATAAAATTTATTCAGGAGGATACAGAGTCACTCTTGAAGCAAGAAAAAACCATCTTATCGGGGAAAGGGATCTTCTGATTAAAGCAAAAAGACATCTTGCCTATACCATTAGTAAGGATATTAATGAATTGGAAAATCAGAAATCTAAAATATCCGAAATAAAACTTCAGGAAGCAAGAGAATTACTGAGTGTTTATAGACAAAAGATAGAAGAATATAAAAACAAAAAGAAAGAAAAAGAAAAATCAGAATTATTAAGCAAGAATTACGATTGGTTAAGCAGTGCCTGTGATATATATGAAAGAATATTGATTCATGAAAACAATAAACCAAGTATACTATTCCTTATCTTGACATTACTTTCATTACTATCAACTGGAATATTTGCTTATTTACAGTTATTTACCTGGGTAATTGTATCATTAGCTGCTGTGTTGCTTTTTGGATTGCTTTATTTACGCAAAGTTAACCTCTTTGCAAAGCATACATCCGAAAATACAGAAATAAAAAAAATTGAAACAGCTTTTAAAACTAAATTTAATGAAGAAATGACTGGTTTAACCGCGCTTAGAGAAAAATTAAATTCTCTGGAAGAACATTACAGTAAAGCAAAAATTCTTCGTGATCAGCTTTTTTCTGATTTGAGAACGATTGAAGGAAAGAAAATTAAACTGCATGAATTAATATCTGATCTTACAGGTGAATCAATTTCTCCGGAAAAATGGGGACAAACACTCCAGGATCTGAGTGAAGAACGCAGTCAACTTGATAAAAGAATTAAGGCAAAAAATAATGAACTCAATATATACGGAGTTAAATCAACTGATTATGTAAAAAATAAGCCTGATATTGAATTTGATCAGGAACAGCTGGAAACCATAAATCAAAAAATTGAGAATATTGAAGAAAAACTCAATCAGGAAAATCAAAAACTGGAAGATCTGAAACGTTCAATTTATCGAATAACTGATGAAGATGTTGCCCATAACTGGGAAGCCCTTATTCAAAATTTAAAAGAAAAAAAGAAAAAAATTACAGATGAATACAAACAAACTACAGCAGAAATAGTAGGAAAAGCCATAGTTCACAAAGTATTGGAAAAATTTCAGAAGGATGAAGACACAAAAATAATTCAGGGACTGAAGTCTCCGGAGGTTTTAGAACCTCTTCAGAAAATTACTCAGCGGTATACCAGTCTGGAATTAAATGGTGAAGATTTGATAGTCTCGGATTCATTCAATGATTTTTCCTTTTCCGAACTGAGTACAGGTGCCCAGGAACAGATTCTTCTTTCACTTCGTATAGGATTCAGTCGGAATTTGCTCAATAAAGATACACTGTTTTTAATACTGGATGATGCGTTTCAGTATTCAGACTGGGACAGACGTACATTCCTGGTTGATCAGATGATAGAACTGACAAAACTGGGATGGCAGATAATATACCTGACTATGGATGATCATATAAAATCTCTCTTTAATGAAAAAGGGAAAAAACTGGGAAAAGATTATAAATCTTTCAATCTCTGAATAATAATTAAACCCATATAATACATGATTATTTGCAATAAAACAGAAATACTGAATGACATCCCTGGAGTTTCTATTCCTCAAAAGACAGTAATGAGAAGAATAGGATATCCGGGAAATATAAAAAAACCGGGTAAACAAATTGAAAATATCTTTAATGAACTGATCAAAGAATCCAGTTACCTTATTAATCCTGCTGGCTCATATATCATTCTCAAAATTAAAAAGCACAATGAAAACATTACAATCTTTGATAATTCTGATTTTGTTATAGAAAGCCCTAAGGTCAGTAAGTTGCTTAATGACTCAGTCTATGCAGTTGTTTTTATTGTTACCATTGGTATAGGAATCGAAACAAAAGTTAATGATCTGTCAATTGATAATCAGTTAACCAAAGCCTTTATTCTTGATGCTATAGGTTCTGAAACAGCAGATGCTGTAGCTGATGAAATACACTATAATCTGATCAAACCAATGGCTGAGACGGAAGGATATACAGTTACTCCCCGATTCAGTCCTGGATATGGTGACTGGGATATTAAGGTACAATCCAAAATTGTAGATATCTGTAAAGGAACATCATTAGGAATAAAAGTGAATAAATACTCTATGATGATTCCCCAAAAAAGCATATCTGCAGTTTTTGGCCTGAAAAAAATAATCTTAAAGCAATAAGGAAAATACATATATGGATGATAAAAACTTATCTTCAGACGATTTACAGGAATTTATAAAGGAAAAAGAGAGAATAAGAAAAATCGTGGGTCAAATCGGCGGTAAGCCTACCCTTGTCGGTAAAATAATTAACATTACCATGCTTCTCTTCATTCTTGCAACCTTGATTGCCGCACCTTTTTTACCTGAAGATCTGGAATTGCCCGCTATTGAAATTGGTCTGGTACTGTTATCAATTAAAATTTTTATCTTTCTGCGAAACGAAGCAAAAGTAATGCATTTTCAGTTCTGGATGCTCTCTTCTCTGGAGTGGAGAATGAATGATATAGCTAAACGGTTGAAAAAAATAGATAGAATTATAACTCAGGTTGAAGAGGAAAAATAACTCAAATTTGCATAGTTCTGCAATTATAAAAGGTAACATTATGAATGAAGACATGTTAAACCGTTTTTTCCGGTATGTTATTATCGACACTCAGTCTAAAGAAGGTATTACTGATCGTTTTCCAAGCACTGAAAAACAAAAAAATCTGTCTAAAATTCTGGTTAAAGAATTGAAAGATATAGGCTGTAAAGATGCTGAAATGGATTCATATGGATATGTAACAGGTACTTACAAGAGTAATCTTACCAAAAAGGAAGCAGACTCTATTCCTGTAATCGGATTTTTAGCTCATATGGATACCTCTCCGGAAGTTTCCGGGAAAAATGTGAAAACTGTAATTCATAAAGATTATCAGGGAGATGACATCCACCTCCCCGGGGACAAAAGTCAGATTATAACAGTAAAAGAAAATCCGGAATTAAAAAAATATACCGGAGAAGATATTATTACTTCGGACGGAACGACACTTCTGGGAGCAGATAATAAAGCAGGTATTGCTGAAATTTTAACTATGCTCCAGTATCTGAATGACCATCCTGAAATAAAGCACGGCACTTTAAAAATTGGTTTTACTCCGGATGAAGAAGTCGGCAGAGGAACTGAATATTTTGATCTTAAAAGATTCGGAGCAGATTATGCCTATACAATTGACGGCGGAAAAGCCGGAGAAATTGAAAATGAAACCTTCAATGCCTCTGTAGCGGAAATTAATGTTACAGGGAAAAATGTTCATCCGGGATATGCTAAGGATAAGATGGTTAACAGTATTAAAATAATTGCAGAAATAATCCAAGAGATTACTAAACTGCCAGCTCCTGAGACAACTGAGAAAAGAGAAGGTTATCTTCATCCTTATCAATTACAGGGTGACGTTGAGAGTTCAAGCATAAAAATACTTCTCAGAGACTTTGAACTCAGGGGCAATGAAAAAAAAGCAGAAAAACTGAAGAAAATCTGTAAATCCATACAGAAAAAATATTCTGGTGCAAAAATTGGAATCAACCTAAAAGAACAATACAGAAATATGCGCCTGAAACTGGAAAAAGAACCCAAAGTAACTGAATATGCTCTGCAGGCTGTAAAACAAGCCGGACTGAAGCCAAAACTGCATATTATACGGGGTGGAACAGACGGTGCTAAACTGTGCTATAAAGGACTGCTGACTCCCAACATTTTTACCGGAGGAATGAATTTCCACAGTAAAACTGAATGGATACCAGTACCGGCTATGGAAAAAGCAGTTGAAACATTAGTAAATCTGGTAAAGATCTGGGTAGAGGAAAACCATCATTAAGTGGAAATCCCGTCAGAACCGAGTGCGAAAGAAAAACATACTATTGCCACAGATTAACACGGATGAAACACGGATATTGGTTTAAAAGTAGAAAAGCATCTGTTAAATGGACTGAACATTGGCTCTTTCTTTTAAAAAATTTAGAAAATATAGACTATTCACTCTCTACCAAAGGTGTTCTTCACCTCCGCCAAAAGCATTCTAACACAGAGTAATCAAAGATATCGCAGAGTCCGCAAAGTAATAAATATTTGATTTTTATATTTAAAACTTTGTGTTTTCCTTTGCGTTCTCAGCGTTAAAAATATTTTTTCTTTTTGGACAATACCGAGGGCTGGATTGACCTTGTATCTTGAACTCAATCACTTTTTTGTTCATCAAGATAAGCTTCAGCGTCATCAATATTTTTAAAAGATTCACCATGATAATGACTTTTTGATTTAGAGATCCGATCAATCTGCAGACCGGCAAGTGGTGTTTTACCTACAACTCTGGCCACTCTGCCGACACCTGATCTAGAGGCAATTTCAGTAATCTTCTGTAATATTTCCTGAACTTCCGGTATACATGGATGAAGTTCGGATACATCATTTAAAACCGTAAAACCAGGACTGCATTTGTCGACTGCATCAGCATAAGCTTCTTTAAGCTGCTCAGCTTCTTCAATATTCAAAGATCCTTCAATCCTGACATAAACACGGTTTTTATTTGTGTCTGCATGTACTTCAAATTCAGCCATTTACTTCTCCTATTACACTTAAAATTTAAAATTCCAAATAATGTATCTATTTTATCCTTTTCAGAATTTTTCAGACTACAACATCCCTTTCCGTTTTCTCAAAAACCAATCTACCGACAAAAGCAGGATAATGAAAACCAATATCCATGGTGACTGGAAGAATTCAATTTCCTTTGCTATTTCAATTTGTTTAGGTTTATACTGAATAAACTGATCAAGCGAATCAAAATTAGTAGTAGTAAGATATGTGCCTCCGGAAACCGAAGAAATATTTTTTAAAATATTAAAATTTGCCTGTGTATTAATAAATTCCGGATTAAAACTATCTACAGAAAACTCTTCTTCATCTCTCCCCAGCAACATGTTGTTCTTAAAAACCTCTGATGATATTGTATAGGTACCTGGTACAAAAAATTTTTTTTCTGCAGAATATCTGCCCTCTGCAATCTCGGTCATTTGCAAAGTTTCAGTGTTGTGAGGAGTTTGTATGTCTAATCTAACTGCAGCTTCTGATAATGGCTCATAAGCCTGATTATAAACTTGTACTGAAAAGAATATCTTTTCTCCTGATCTGTAATTATACTTATCGGTCTTAAGAATTATTCTGTCATTTTCACCCCGAACAGACAGCCACCGGATAGCATTTCCCACAAATCCCTTCAGTAATTCATTAGTTTCTCCGATCCCCCACATAACCAGATCCCATCGATAAAAACCGTATCCAAGAAAAATGATTGACTTGTCTTTTCCTGCCTGATGAACAATAAGCAAAGGGTGCCTGGTAAAAGATGATTCTCCGGAATAAATTTCTTTTGTTGTCTCACATAATACTCTATCATAGGTTTTAATCGTAAACACTTTACAGGCAGGAAAAACCGGAGGTAATGAATTCCAGGAAGGGATGTTATTATTATTTAACATTAATAGCGGATGAGATTCATTTTCCCGATTTATAACCGGCGACTCTGCTTCTATAGTCAGTTTTCTTTCTATAGTACAGGGCATAAAATTTTCAAGAGAATTGATTCTGTCTATATCAAAATTTCTGCCTGCAAAAAACATAAATGGTTTTTGTTTGTTCACAATAACAGATTGCACTCTCTGCCAAAGAGATGTTGGTATTGAACCAGAAGGAAAATCCAGCATAATTAACAGATCACACTCATCAAAAACTGTTTTATCAGGTAATTTTCCTTCATAGAACTCACCAGATTGCTTATGCGTCCTTACGATCAACTCTGTATCCTCATCTGCTAATAATATTCTTTTCAAAAAGGCCAGATCAGGAGATGGAGATGATGCAAGAAGAATAATCTTTATCTTACTTTCTAATACATTAATAAAAAATTCTCTGGTATTATTTTCTGAAGTCAACTCCTCTTCAAAATATTCCGCTTCAACAGTCAGCTTATTGATTCCTGTATTATCGAGCTTAAAATCAAACGCAACAGTAGATTCCATATTATTTGATGGAATGGTGACTGTTTTACTGTCAATAACAGTTCCATTCTTTTTTAACTTAATCCAGATTTTTTTGTTTTCAAATCCGTTGCCTTTAAAAGTAACAAGACAGGATGTAATATTATCTTTATAGGTTATATCATTGGTTAATATTCTGGTAATAAGTACATCTGATTTTCTTGCTGTATCACCAACAGCAACAGGAAATATAGGTATATCTAATTCTTTTGCAATTCTCACCGGATTATCACCAATATTATAATTTCCATCAGAAAATAACAGTATTGCATCCGGATCATATTGGAATTTTTGTTCTGCTGCAGAGATTAATGCATTTGCTATATCTGTACCACGGCCTCTGAAAGAAACAGTATCTGAAAAATTATTCTTAATTTTATATGTTTTGTCTGAAAATATATATGAATGAATATTGTATTTCTTTATAAAATCATTAAAATCAGAAGAATATAATAAGCTTTTCAATATTTCAGATCGTTTTATACCTTTGTCAGATATCTGCATAGATGCAGAATCATCTATCAATAAAATGATTTCTGCCGGTTTTTCTTTTTTGAAATCAAAATGTACAATAGCTCCAAAAATTACCAATAATATAAGTAAAAGAGCAATACTTCTCAGAATAATAAAAATAATTTTCTGAAAAACAGAAATATCAGGTATAGTTCGGGAGTAGAACCAAAAAATGAAACCTCCCCCCAAGATGGTTATAAGTATTAACACGTATATACTTACGGATAAACTAATCATTTCATCCATCGATAAAATTTATTTAGAAATTTAAAGAAGGATCAGGTGATAAAGAATCAGGAGAATGTATACCCTGTCGCAGGTAAAATAAACCCGCTGCGGCAATCATAGCTCCGTTATCAGTACATAACTGGGGTGATGGGTATAATACATTAATGTGAGATTCTCTAACTTCCTGTTTAAAGCTTCTTTGCAATCTTTTATTTACTGCCACACCACCTGCTAAACAAATCTGTTCTACACCTCGATCTTGTGCTGCCTTTAAAGTTTTCTTTACTAATACATCTACTACTGCTTCCTGAAAACATGCAGCAATATCATCAATATGATTTTTAGTTTCATCTTTCCCAATATTATAAACATGATTCATCACAGCTGTTTTTAATCCGCTAAAACTAAAATCAAAACTGTCATTTTCTAAATATGCACGTGGAAATTGAATATATTTTAAATTACCCTTTTTTGCGGCCTGTTCAATGACAGGTCCTCCTGGATACCCTAAGTTTAATATCTTTGCAACTTTATCAAAAGCTTCACCTGCTGCATCATCTCTGGTTTTACCTATAACCTCATAATTACCCCATTTATTCACCACAACTAATTGAGTATGTCCGCCTGATACAATTAACGCTATAAAAGGTAATGTCAAATCCTGATTAACCAATACATTACTGAAAACATGTCCTTCAAGATGATTTATCCCAATAAACGGAATCTCAAGGGAAAGTGATATACCTTTCGCTATACAAAGGCCTGTAAGCAGAGAACCAATTAAACCGGGGCCATAGGTTACAGCTATCCCATGTAATTCTTCTTTCCTTATACCAGCTTCCGATAATGCATGCTGGATAACAGGTAAAGATAATTTAATATGCGCTCTGGAAGCAAGTTCCGGTACAATTCCCCCAAACTGACTGTGAACTAATTGACTGGAAACTATATTTGAAAGAATTTTATTGTCTTTGACTACAGCTGCACTGGTATCATCACATGATGTATCAAGTCCTAGTACAATCATCTTTCAACAACTAATTCAAAATAATGTGGTTTGACATCAGTAAAATTGATATCATCAGGTACCTGAATTGTTGCAGGTATTTTATCACGTTCATAACGAAACCGTGTACTGTAATCTATATGAGCAGAAATATCTGTTTTTTCAATTAAATTGAGAAGGTCTACACCACCCTGGAGTTTTAAGGACAGAGTAGAAGGAATAACTTTAACTTTCACATCTGCGGGCACATTAATAATTTCAACAGGTATCCGTTCAAAAACAACCTCACCTATACGTTGTATATCAATTTTAAAATGAACTGTATTAATCGAATAATCAACTGTATTATACTTACCCGGTTCAAGACTCACTTTTCCGGATAAATCTTTAACCACTTTATCATATTTTATATTTTCAGTATATACACTGTTTATTTGATTTACTTTTAATCGCGGTCCGCTAATAGTAACAGAATCAACATCAAATTTCACCTTACCAACTTGCGTATATCCATTAAGAGTATTTATTTCCAATTTAGATTGAATCGGAACTTTCTTTTTCAGAAATCTATCTAACTTCACTACTATAGTATCAGGTTTAATATCTTCCAAAGGACTAATATCAAGATCACTATTGATCCCTTTGATCATCTCAGGGCTTAACTTAAACCTGGTGGTCTGTGATCTTCCTTTCAAATCCAGTTCAATAAATTTCTCATCATATTCAAAGCTTAAAAAATGTTTTCCTTTTCCTTTGAACCTTGCATCAACTTTGGACGGTATCCTATCTGCCAGAACCCATCCCTCAGGCTTATTTTTAATTCTTATAGGAACATCAAAAGTATGATAATATACATTATCTGATGCAATATAAAACCATAGAAATAAAGCACATAGAAGGGAAAAGAATTTAACCTTAATGTTTTTAAAATATTTATTATTGAATAATTGTGTGAACTGCATATGAACACCAAAGCACAGGAAATTAATTATTATAATAACAGTAATTCCCTGTGCTTTATTAAATTATATTGTTTACTTGTTTGAATGTGTTAAATCTCTACCGTAACTAATCTCACCATTATCAATTCTAATATTAAAACCACATTCCGGATTAGTGCATACCCAGGCTTTATAACGTATACCGGCTCCTTCTCTACCATAATCTGATAAAGGTATTAAGATTCCTGTATTACATTTCTGGCATTCTGGTAAAACATGTTCCATTTTCTTACCTCCCTTTTTTCTCACCACACATTATACTTTATAATTTCTCGCGTGATTTTATGATGATTTATTCTTTAACAACCCAAAGACGTATTTTTGCTTCAATATCTGAATGTAATTTAACTACGATTGTATAGACACCTAATGCTTTAATTGGTTCTTCTAATTCAATTTTTCTTTTATCAATATCATACCCCTTATCC
>Ga0180433_10003081_pt1 | contig 24875 bp, 23 predicted proteins | sample SS_ome_8_FD_132980 | JGI IMG/M metagenome (GOLD analysis project Ga0180433, IMG submission 132980) | Hypersaline lake sediment archaeal communities from the Salton Sea, California, USA - SS_1_D_1 metaG | ecosystem: Environmental > Aquatic > Non-marine Saline and Alkaline > Hypersaline >... | reverse complement strand
TTTATGTTAGAGGAGGATTAGAAAAATGGCACTACAAATATTAGAAAAAAAAGATGTCGTAAAGCTCTATAAAGAGGTTTCGGGAGAGTATGAATTCTGGGCTCCAATGTATGAGAAAGGTAACTTAGTCTTTAAGGAAATCGAGAACCCAGAGGATATCGTGCTAGATTATCTGAATCCCAAAATCCCCCCGAAAAATGTCTTATTTCCCGAAGAAGAGGTAATTTTCGAGTATGAATATGAAGGGAAAGACGTGAAGATTAAAGAAAGAGAGGATCTGGAGGATAAAAGAATCATCTTTGGGGCTCGTCCTTGTGACACTAGCGCAATGGCAATCATGGCTTTTTTCTTTGGGTTTGGTAAGTTTGAGGATGAGATTTATCTTAAGAAGAAAGAAAACACGATCATTATATCGATCGGGTGTAATTCTCCACAAACCACGTGCTTCTGCACATCGGTTGGAGGGCATCCCTTCAATAAGAAAGATGCGGATATCTTTTTAGCGGATTTAGGAGAGAAATATCTCGTAGAGGGGATTACGGATAAGGGAAAGGATTTACTCGCAAAATTATCTTGGCTCGGAAAGGCCACCGCTGCGGATGAGAAAAAAGCCAAAGAGTTGTCCAAGCAAGCAGAAGAGTCCATGACACTCAAGTTTGACATGGATAAGATCGTGAATATTCTAGATGAGAACTTTCAGCACCCGATTTGGCAAGACATTGCAGAAAATTGCATCGGCTGCGGGACTTGTGCGTTTATGTGCCCTACTTGTACGTGCTTTGATGTCATAGATGAGCACGATCAATATAAAAATCGTGGCAGAAGAATCAGAATCTGGGATACTTGTCAGTTTCGCCTTTACACACTAGAAACCAGCGGCCATAACCCCCGTCCCGAGAAAATACAACGCTGTAGAAATCGAATTATGCACAAATTCAGCTATTATCCCAAGAATTACGACGGTTTAATAGGCTGCGTAGGTTGCGGACGTTGTGTAAGATTATGCCCTGCCAATAACGATCTTAGAATGATTTTAGATAATATAACTGAAATACCCGAAGGAGCGTGAGAAAAAAATGACCAATATTTATATACCAAAACTTACAAAAGTAGTCGATATTGTAGCCGAAAATGAAGTAAATGATATTAAAACACTTGAACTGGAATTTCAAAGGGAAGAAGATATAATGGAGTATATTCCCGGCCAATTTGCCGAGATCAGTTTAATTGGGAAAGGGGAATGTCCCATCGGAATCGCTTCTTCTCCAACAGAAGGTAACAATATAAAATTTACCATCAAGAAGATGGGTACGGTGACCTCTGGATTTCATAATTTAGGAATCGGAGATACGGTAGGTGTACGAGGCCCATGCGGAAACAGCTGGCCCTTAGAAGAGATGAAAGGAATGAACATTGTGGTGATCGGCGGAGGTTTCGCTTTTTCTACGTTACGTTCTTTATTACTTTATGTGTTAGATGAAAAACATAGAAAAGATTATGGCGATATTACGGTAATTTATGGGAACCGAAACCCCGGAGAGGTTTTATATAACGATCTCTTAGAAGAATGGGAAAAGCGGGATGATGTGAACATTGTACTAACCATTGACCAAGAGGCAGAAGGCTGGGATCGCGAAGTTGGATTCGTCGCGGCCATTGTGAAAAAAGTGGCTCCTAAACCGGATAATGCAATGGCGGTGATCTGTGGTCCGCCCATAATGATTCGTACCGCCGTGGCAGAACTCGTAGAGTTAGGATGGAAAGACGAGCAAATTTTGAATTCTCTGGAAATGCGCATGAAATGCGGCGTCGGAAAATGCGGCCGCTGCAATATCGGTAATAAATATGTGTGCGTTGATGGTCCGGTATTTTCCTTGGCAGAACTTAAAGAAATGCCGAATGAATATTAAAAAAAATAGTAAAAAATTTTATTTATTTTCTTTTTCTCTTGTTATTTTTTCTTTCGCAGTGATTTTTTTAAGATAGATAATATATACGCTTAATTGTATTACAATCCATGTAATTGCTAAAGATATTACGCCTTTATCCAAAAAAATATCCAACCAGAAGTTCCCGAAGACAGATCCCATCGGATTATCAATATATTTAATATTTCCCATGAAGGTTGCACTGCGGCTATAATAAAGATCTAAGGTGGTCCAGTTATTAATCGCCTCCGCCACGATGTCGAACGCCTCTATCCCCCATAAGCCCATAAAATTGGTAGAATTCACATTATTCAAGGTAAAAATAATGATTTCAGGGATTTTGAGGGCATCACAGATTCGAAGATCCCAGATAAATTGTTCCAAGCCATCCTCCGCTTGATACAATTCCGTATTTTTTCCTACAACCCCTAAGCTCACAGAAAGTTTGCTATCATATCTGTCGTCATAGATTAGATTAAATGTTTCTTGTAATTCTTTGACCCAGAGATACGTGAAGTAGGGGCTTTTTTCATTATAACTCGTAGCACTTTCTGTTCGATAGATCATCCAGTTCCATGAATCCCAATCTAAGGGGGGTACAGAGTGAATTTGATTGAAGATTGTCACATCCAAGTCTCCGTCTCGTTGATCATTAATCGTGGTGTGCATCGCGGTGAAATGTTGCGTAAAATTATGTTTATGCACATAATCGATTAGTTCTTCATAGCTTGCTCTTTCTTGTTCGTTTTGCGTCCTATTGTAGGTAAATAAACTCCCCCCATCTTCTATATCTTCAATAAACCCTGCGATGGGACATTTATCCCAGCTTTTAGTTATCCGCTGATCCTCAATCCAATCAATCCAGGCATAATTATCCCCGGTCGCGTAAATACTAATATTGCGATCATAATAGCGCTCCATTCTGGTTTTATAACTCTCATCATGCCCATAACCGCCATATAGGCTCATGTTGTATGTGCTAAGTTTATCCAAGGTAGCATTGTCATGATCGTCCCATTCGCCATCCCATTCCCAGAAACTTATGCGAGGGCTGAAACTGGTATCATTCTCTAAACGCACATACGCTCCTAAGCCTTCGTAAGACACAATAGAGAAGGCTACTAATGTAATAAATATTAAGGCGAATATTTTACTTGGGTTGCTCATCTTAAGAATATTAAAGTAATCTCTTCGCTTACGCTTGGCGCTTATGGTAGTGGGAAGTAATCCATGTTTGAGCCCGAGAAGGGAGATCATCCCCGTAAAGAAGAGCAGAAACAAAAGGATCACTTGTCCTGATTTGAAGATAAATCCAGGTGATACTACCGTATAATTAATTTTTTCTGTGAAAAATAAGGCAAACATATAGTTATTGAGAAGATCGGAGTAGGAAAAAATGGCAAGGGCGAAATAGAACATTCCAATGAGTGATATAATCAAAAAGCACTTCTTCAAAATCCACTGCCCCGCCGGGGTCTTTGCATACTTTAACGCAAATATAGGAGAAATGAGAATAATGCCTCCTAAGGCAAGATAAAACCCCCAGTCGTACCATGCTTTATTATAGCTGTAGAAAAAAGTAGCTCCGAACCATAATATTCCAAAAATTATTAAGCTGAAAAGCATTGAAATTTGAACGATTCTCTCGAAATATTTGCCAGTTTTCGCCTTCGCATCGGTTTCTTTGATTCTTAGGGCGAATGGACTTTTAAATTGAATTTCTGTGAAATTCTGTTTTGACAGAGAAAATACTGTTATGCTAAATAGGATTAGTAGCGCTCCATGAATCAATATACTGACTTTCCAAGGAAGGAGATAAGAAATTAAGAATTGAAGACTCCAAATGATTCCAAAAATCCGAAGTCCCCGCCATAAAAAACTCTGGGAACGTCCATTTTTTTGACCGGCATAATAGGAGAGGAGTCGCCCTACATAGAAATTGGTAAAAACTGTGCCAATCATAAAAAACGTGCCAAAAAAAATAACCCAGACTGCTGCATAAATCAGATGGGTATCAAGAAGGGGTTTCGCATCGTCCACGCTTTCCCAACCATAAGTGTTCTTTAATAACGCATAATAGTTGTCGGCGGCTCTGCCCGCATTGTAAATGTAATCATTAATAATAATATCGAATTGCACTTCCACGAACAGGAAAAAAGTCGCCAACATCAGGAAGCCGAAAATAAACCCGCCCGCCGAGAATTTTTTCGCTTTCATGATGGTTTCGTTGGGTCCTCGCTCCGGGTCTTTCTCTAAGCTTACGCAAATTCTATTGATACAGAAGAAAAATAGTACCTGCATTGCGAGCAATACATATCCATAATACGGAGTTCCTTGTAAGGTTGCGGGGAAGTTTCCGGTAATGCTCCTCCCATCAAACATCGGTATTGTAAAAGCCAAAAGAATTGAAAATACATAATTCACGATTAAGGCAATTATGAGGATATAGAGCAATTTTTTGAGTAAACTTTGCGAATTCTTCTGCATATTTTTCTTCACTTTTTGGAATGAAGTAATTAATCCTAATTAGATCTTAAACTATTTCAAACTTTTTCATGTAAGAGAATAATAATAAGGAAAAAAAATAAAAAAATAAGGGGTATAAAATTTAGTGCTTTAGAAGCACCTATGAATGAATAAAAAAAAAGAGAATTGGTTTAAAAATATCCGTTTAAAACTGATGACCACATTCCGTACAGAACTTCCCGTTGGGGTCACGAGGGGCTCCGCAATTAGTACAAAACTTGTCCACCTTTACGCCAACTGTAGGAGCTCTTTGTTGAATAGGACTGGCTGATGGAATTGAATCCTTTAGTATCTGCTTTATTTGACTATTTATCGGTTCAGGTACCCCCATTCTCAATGCTAATATCATTGAATTAAAAGCCTCTTGAATACGTCCTTCAGAAATATCTCTAAGAGCACTCATAGCCATGATATTCGCTTTTTTCCCTTCAATCGAATCGCTGGATCTTGGTGGAGGCAAGTTATTTAAGAACCTTACAATCTGAATCCTCTTCTCATTATCATCTAATCTTAAAGGTGTCTGCACTCTTGGTTGCTGATATGTCATAGAAGGTCTTTTAGGGGTAATTGTTTTTCGTTTTGGTATTTCTGTTCTAGCTCTTTTCGATGGTTTTTTAACATCTAACTTTTGAGAGATTTTATCTATATTATACTTATCAGCTTTGCCCTTCTTCTTAGAAACTTTAGTTTTAACGACAAGAGTTAAGGCAATACTAACTCCACTAATAATTGCTAAAATTATAATTATTAAAATAGCAGGGTCCATCGGGGGAAGACCCCCTCCATCATCAATGATGGGATAACTAGTAGGATCCAGCGGATCGGTCCCGTAAACCAAAACTTCATCTCCATCAGACCATCCATCGTCATCCGAATCCCAGTCATTTGGATTGGTATCATATTGATATTCTAAAACATTTGTTAAATCATCAGAATCTGTATCAGTAGAGTTATCGGTTCCATTAATAGGATTGAGAAAGTTGTCTATTTCCCATTTATCAGGCATACCATCTAGGTCAGTATCATTTAATATTGGACTAGTACCATAAGTATTCACTTCTACTCCATCTTCTAAACCATCTGAATCTGTATCTTCTTCTAAGGGATTTGACGTGCTATTATAAACTTCGTAGCCATCTTCTAGACCATCATCATCCGTATCATTTACTAATGGAAGAGTAAAATAGGTATTTACTTCTAAACCGTCAATAAGTCCATCATCATCTGTATCATTTAGAATAGGATCTGTTACTCCGTAGTATTCTGTATAATCATCCAATCCATCGAAATCAGTATCATTATATCTAGGATCAATTCCACTTTCATCAAAAATTTCAAACAAATCGTAGAATCCATCTCCATCAAAGTCACCAAATGACCTTGTTATAATTTTAGTATCATATCCTTCAATTTCTGCTACAAGCTCCCCTCCAGTAATGTCTCTATTAAAAAATATCGTTCCACTATAATGTCCAAATCCCGTGTTAGAAGGAGAAAAATAAGACAAATTAATTGTCTGATAGGTTATCGAAGGATATAATCCACATACAGTTAAGTTAAGAGTTTTTAATTTGCCATTTCCATATAGATAAAAAGAATAACTCAATTGGTTTCCATTTGGAGTGCAAGAAAATGACCCAATGGAAGGATAAAGTACTGAATACCCAGATATTCCATCATATCTAGTTGGGTGTTGCGAATGACTCCATTGAGAAGATGCATATGATGTAGTTTCTGCGGAGGTGTATGTATATTGTTCCTCCATTGCTATTACTCCATCACCATTACTATCAGTAGCATAATTTGAAGATCTCAAGAAGAAATATGAAAATACTCCATTATGTAAATAAGGGCATTCAATACTATCTTCATAACTTGCACAAGCAGTCATAATATATCGCCCCGATGATTGAGATTCTGGAATCATCCCTCCACTACGACATGCATCAATTACAACATAGATGTTATCACAATTTAATTGATCAAGCTGGTAATCCAGATCATCATCATCTAAATAGTAAGTAAAAGGATCACCAATAACTGTATCATACGGACACATAAAGTGAGATCCATCTTCATAACCTCCATGTCCTGAAAAGTAGAAGAAGAAAATGTCATCTGGTTGAATTTTATTTCGAATTAATGCAAATCTATTATCAATTCCTATTTTTGTTGCTTGAGGCCCTAATGCTAAATACATATTAGACGTTTTAAAATTACATCCTACTCTTAAGTAATTATAGATTTCATTCGCGTCATCTTCAGTATAAGTCAAATCAGTAATATATTGATAGTCTTCAATGCCGATTACAATAGCATAAGCTGTCCTTTCTTTGAGATAAATTACTCCTTTACACAATATAATATTTTCATAGACCGTATTCCCAATTGAATTATTGGCATAAAATTTGATGGACACGGTTCCATTTGAGCATCCGTCCCAAGCTGTCTGGTTGATGTTACCCGTTGTTCCTGTAAAAATAAATTTGGGTCCGTTATTAACAGTGTACCATGTTGTGTTTAATTTCGGATCTTCTATTAGGACCTCGAAATCCGGGCTTGTAGAGTTGTACCATTCTACAGACAGAGGAGAAATTACCGTAATATTAGGAATCGTGGAATCTCGATATACTTTAATTTCTTTAGATGCTAGATGACCCACGGTATCATTAGTGTAAAATGTAATATTTACAGTTCCATTCTCACACGCACTCCAAGCTGCCAAACTAATACTACCGTTCCCCGAAAACGGATAATTCTGACCGTTGTTTAAGTTATACCAAATATCCTCTAAATTACTCTCATTTATATACAAGCTGGCATAAAATGTGGATAATCCAAACTGTTCAAAAGGAGCCGGTGTTAAAATAGTAATCTTAGGAACGGTAGTATCTTTAATTACGGTTACATTTTCATAAATGATGTCACCCATTGAATCGTTCACGGCAAAACTAATTTTTACAGAACCATCATTACATGCTTCCCATGCTGCTTGATCAATCTCACCCGTCGATCCTGAAAAGGTATATTTGGGACCATCATTTAATTGATACCAAGTGGAATTTTGATTCGGTCCTGAAACAGATATCGTATACATGGGGGATTCCTCAGAAAAGTATTCATCTGGGACCGGAGAAATGACATTTAAATCGATACTAAATCTATATTCAATAAGCATAAAACGGTGATTTAATAAATAAGGCCAAGAACCTTCAGTCTTGTATGCATCACCCCCTATATAGATACGCCCTTCAGAATTGAGAGAAATTGAGTATCCATAATGGGCAAAATCCAACGGATCCGATCTCCAAGTCCCGTCATATTCTAAATCACCTGAACTATTATACATCAATAATAAAAAGTCGGGTTCAATCATTGAGCCAGTCTTTCCCGAAATATAGACGTTATTACTTAAATCAGTAGTTACTCCATATGTGATACTATTACCTGAAGTCCAGGTTTTTGTCCATAGCTTTACCCCGTTAGAGCTAAATTTAACTATATATCCATTATTTGTGAATATATCTACAGAAGTATATCCCGTTAAAATAATATTATTTGAATTATCAACAGTAATTCCATAAGCACGTTCGTGATTACCCGTACCTGAAGTATTATACCATTGTAAGTTCCCATTTTCATTATACTTTACTAAACACATATCTTTTTGACCAGCTCCATAACTTTCTGTATAACCAGCAGCATAAACATTATTTAAATCATCTAAGGCCACTCCATAGGCTAATTCATCACTACCCGCCCCCCAGGTCGCATTCCATTGTTCAATCCCGTTCTCATCAAATTTAACAACGACTAAATCTTTAAGACCTGCTCCGAAACTATCAGTATACCCTGCAACATAGATATTATTAGAAGGATCAATGGTCACCCCATAACCGAGATCATTACCACTTTTCCCCCATGTAATATTCCAAATAAAAGTACCATTTTTATCAAACTTAGCAAGTAGAACATCAGCACCTCCAGCACCATAGCTATAAGTATATCCCACCATAAAGATATTTTCTTGCGCATCTAAAGCGATTCCATAACAATAATCATTAGAAATACCTCCACAGGTGGAATTCCATTGTTGATCACCAGATTTATTGTATTTTACAAGAGTAAAATTATAAATAAGATCTGTCTGGATGTCAGAATATCCTCCCATATACATATTATCTGAGCTATCGATAGCAATAGTTCGACAGGTATCATTACTAATCGTAAACCCCCAAGTGATATCAGATACATACTCTATTTCAGTAGACGCAGTATTAGGAATTATTTCTTCAGTTCCCAAATCATATTCTATATTATTTAGCCCGTTTTGATTGGTTTTATTATCTAAATTATATGCAATGTTCAAAAAAGTAGCCACAGCAAAAAATATTAAAATTGTTTGAATTAATAGGATTTTTGATTTCTTCATTATTTACACCATTTTTTTTTTACCACAAATGTAAAATATATTATTTATGTTTATAAAGATAACTCTAATGGAAAACTTAGATTTAATAAAAATAAATAAGATGACTATGTTTTTAAAACAATATAGACTGATTTTAAACCATTTTTTCAGAAGAAGATTATTGATTTTAGTAATTGGAAGTATAAAGAAGAAAAAAAAAAGAAAATAAGATATAGCACGTGCTTCTTCGTGGTCGTGTTCTGAAGAAAAAGTATTCTCAGAAGGGAAAGCAACAATAAGAAAAAAAATAAAAAAATAAGGGGTATAAAATTTAGTACTTTAGAAGCATCTGTGGATGACCTGGGGTCCCATCTCTTTATACTCTCTTCGGGTAACCCACATTCTGTGGAAGGTCTTAAGCGAAGAGAGGATCGAACCACCAATCCATACGGAATACATACGTTCTGGAGGAGCGATGATCTTGACATCGACTGATTCAGGAATTTGTTCCTTGATCTCTTTCGTTAATCGCTCTTTAATTCCGGGGAACATTGTAGACCCGCCGGAAAGGACGATATTGCTATAAAGATCTCTTCTCAAATCGACATCACACTCAGAGATAGCACCAACGATGACATCATCCAAAGGCTCCAATTCTTTACCAATTACGGAAGGATTAAAGAAGCATTCGGGAGCTAAGAACCGCTCTACGCCTACATTGATGGTTTCCCCATCAGGAAGCATGTAGCTCTTTTCCATTCCAGCAACTTTCTTGGAAAGCATCATTTCTTTTTCTGGATCTACGGCTACATAACAGAGCTTCTCTTTAATATCTCGGACGATTTCTTTTTCCGCAGAAGTGGTAAAGGAATAGCCCTTCTGTCTTAATAATCGTTGCAAATAGGTAGTGATATCACGACCGGCAAGATCGATTCTTTGGATAGCATGACTCAAGGCGAAGCCCTCGAAAATTGGGACTACGTGGGACACCCCATCTCCAATATCAATAACACAGCCCGTAGTACGCCCGGACGCATATAAGGATAATACGGCTTGCATAGCTACATACAATGCGGGAGTATTAAAGGTCTCGAACATGATCTCGGCCATTTTTTCTCGATTAGGACGTGGATTTAATGGAGCCTCCGTAAGAAGGACAGGATGCTCGCTTGGGTCAATTCTTAAATCGGTATAGAAGGTATAATGCCAAATCTTCTCCATAGCGGTCCAATCTTCAATAATCCCGTGTTCTACCGGGAACATGAGCTTAAGGACACCTTTGAGTTGCATGGCTTCTTCTCCGATATAATATTCTCTGGTATAGTGCTCGACATCCGTCATAATACTCTCGTATTTAGGATAACCTATTAATGTCGGAAACACAGAACGAGGTTGATCTTCCCCAGCGAATCCATTCTTCGAGATACCCGTACCATTATCAACTACCAATGCTTTTGCATTTAAAAAACTTTCATCTTCTGCCATTTTTTATCTCAGCTTTGGTTTTATTCGTATTACTATATTAATAATTAGTTTTGAAACTATCTTAAAACAAGTTTTAAGTTGTTTGTTGAGATATAATATATATTGAACCTCACATTTTTAAACTTTTACAAATCAAAACATGGAATCTCCTCTGCGTGCAGTCATAACTGACGTATATTTACATGTTAGGAAAAGCCTTAATTGTTTTACTCCGAACCTTACTAAATATGGGATTATTAATTTTGGTGCTTCAATTTGGACAATCATTAATCAATGGCTTCTAAATATTTAGACCCCAATTAAGTCTTTATAAATGATTTTGGACTTTTCTGTCTTTTTTTTATTAAAATGGATTCAAGTTTTGTGGAACTCATATCAGTTAAATAGATAAAGTTAAATAATTATGTTCCTAATATTTGATCATACTATAATATAAAATTGGAGCGGATTTTTTGAAATTAGAGAAGATTTTCAACATTTTAAATATTTTGAAATTCATTCAAGTGAATCCCAATTGTACCATTCCGGACATAAAAAAGTTCTTAATACGAGATTATTTCGACGTGTTTAGAAGTGAACTGCCCGAAGAAGAGTTAAAGGAATTGGAAAACGAGGAAATATTCTATAAACTATTCAAGAAAAAGGATAAGCAAAAGGCGGAAAAGGATCTATATCGAATCCTCAAAAATCTCTCCAAAGAGGGGTATATCTATAAGATCCCAATTAAAAAGAAGGGCTCGGGTGGAGCGCAATATAAATTGACCACCTCATTAAAGGGTCGCCAGTTATTAACCCAATTAAAGACCTCCAAGATTCTATCAACAGACTTTCCCACGATTGAATCACCCCCGCTTGACAAGAGAGATAAGGAAATCGGCTTAGAACAGATACTGCAGGTCTATTCTGGGGAGCTCTATAACACCGTAGATGTTACCGTCGAAAAAGTCTTAGACAATTTGAGGATTAAATTTGAGAATCTGGAATTGCCTAATCAACAATTCTATATAAATATTATAAATCAAGCCGTATCAAAAATCAGAAAGACGACAGGAGAGATTGCAAAGATGTTCTTTGAGATACCAGAAGTTATTAGTATTCACAAGCTGGAATTATATTTGGATCTTTTTTTATATTTGCATTCACATAAAGATGTGAAAGTGGCCACTCTCAAGGCTCATTTTCCTGAGATAATTCATTCAAATTTATATCCGTTGCTGAAAGCTTGGCAAAAGGAGGGGATCGTTCAAAAAAGCTATCTTGAAGACTCGCTTGCGGGCACTACAAATACCGTATATAATCTATCTGATAGGGGGTTATCTTTGCTAGATCTTTACAAAAGCAAATTTAGTAATTCGATAATAGAACAATAAATTCAATGAGTGTTAATGAGTGTCAATTAAAGCGCGCTAAATCTAGTCTTCTTTTCAAAGTTGGGGGCATTAGAGATTTTTCATTGTTTAGAAGGGATAGATCAGACCGCTATTCTATTAGCAGATTATTTAACCGTAAATCAATACACACAACTCCTTTCAGAAATGATAAAACACGAAGATGTATTAGATTTCCTTCAAGATTTTTTTTTGGAAAACTTATTATGATTGGAGATTCTGCTTCTTCCACTCGTCTAGGGTGCTTTTAAACTCCGACAAGGGGATATCTCCTACCTTTCGTTCGGACTCCCTCGATTTCGGTCTAAATTTTAGCTCCCAATCATAAAAAGAGATCGATTTGGACATAACGAATTTCTAGAAGATTCGGGCTAAAAAGTAAAAGACCCTATCGATTTTTTAAAATATTATTGGACCCGTTTTGTTTATTTAGAGTGATTGAAAGTTATACCTCCCGCAAGTTTTTTTAAATACCGCTTCATGAGGACCCGCTCCATCTTACAGAATTCTGCTTTCTGCTGTAAAGTCAGCTCTTCATTCCCTATCCATTGAGCTCTTAAGTGCTCGATCCGCTCGAGAGAGTAGGCGGGACTGAGTGTAGCCTCGCTCCCGAGGGGCAAATCCGAAAGAACGTGTTTGGGGGCAAGCATGATTTCAGAAAAAAATATACTTAAACTATATAAACAAAAATTGTTTTTTAAACAGGGACCGCTCGCCGGTTTAATATAACTCTTCCTTTTGAGGGGCGACCGCCTAACAAATGAAATATACCCCCAATTCTTTTAGCGGAAAACATAAAGAAAAGCCTCGCCTTTCTGGTTTAAACCGAGAAAAGCTAGCTCCGTTTTCGTTTCCGAAAATACAGTTTTGCCATTCGCTGCAGCTCCAAATGCTCGGCAAAATTTAAGTCAAAATAGCAAATCGCATGCGGAAACTCTCCCTTTTTCACGCAATGACGTTGAATATCAGTTTTTAAGGACTCCCACGCAGAATGCACTCTATGAGGATCGATCTGCATTTTTTTCCCCTTTTTTAAACCCGGACTTTTTTTATGTTTATTTGAATATTAGGTGTAAGCCGTATACAACCTAAAATCCCCTTTCAGTTACATTAATTGACTTTTTCAGATATATATACGTATTGATTTCCACCCAATGGGTTTCATCCAAAAAATTATAAGGGTCAGAGATTAATTGTAACTACCAAAAATCTTGGAGTGAAGTCTTTACATGCTCCCTAAAAAATGTCCTAATTGCCAAAAAACGATTCCCTACGAATCCAAATTTTGTATGTATTGTGCGGAGCCCGTGGGTAATATCAAAACGAAGAGGATCGAAAAAATCTTACATCACCTACAAAACGATAAACCGACTGAAAAGGTTCTATTCAAATTAACCAACGAATTTAACAAGAATTGGGAAGATATTAGGGAAAATACCTATCTTACCCATTATCTCATAGAGGTTATGAAAGAGATTCGGAATCCGACAAACCCCAAATACCTTATTCACCGTTCCGGAGGGGATAGTCGATCGGGCGGTACCTTCGAAGATGCCTTCGCCCAGCTCTTGGAACGCTATTTTCATGCAGATGAGGATTTTTGGGAGGAGGGTAATTTTCAGTTGAAGGTAAAAGTAAATAAGGCGATCCCTGTTCCCGGACAGCGAAATAAACGAAGACCGGACATTCTCATACGACATAAATCCGATAAAAAACCTTTAATTTTGATGGAGTTAAAAACCCGCTTTACGAAAAGAAGCCTAATTAGGACCTTTAACGAACTGGAGTCGATGTATAAGCAATTATCGTCGGATTTGGAATATTACTTCATCATTTTTACGGCCAGTCAGCAAAAAGCTAAAACCTATAAACAGGCTTCTTCTAACTGTAAAGTCTTGTGTTTTGATTTTAAACCCGATAAAGACAGCCAGATTAAAGGGATCCAACCGAAAATTATCGATCCGTTAGAAGAATTGTTTGAAGAAGTTAAAACAGTCGTCAAGGACAAAATTTCTCTCTTATAGCAATAAATATAATTCCTTTCCCCAAAGCGCATAAGTTATGTAGATCGATCTTACGCTCATTTTAAGGGGAAACCAAAAACTCGGAGTTCTTGTTCTTTCTCTAATTTTAAAAAATAATAAGATGGGAAGTTAATATTTAAATCTACCTTTTTTTGACCTCCATTGTTCATCGCCAGTGCTATTAAATTTAATAAGATAGTTATTCCCGCCACCCCATCTACCCGCCATATACACATTATCCTGCGAATCTGTATCTAAATCAAAACTATAATCAGCAGCTAACGTTCCCCAAGTTTTATTCCATTCTAAAGAAGTAGAGTTCAGTTAAATTGGATTTAGAGATCTACTTCCTTTGAAACTGAATATATACTTAAATATCTTGATACATTGTAAGATATTGAGGATGCAAGAAAGGAAATCAATTTATTATAAAAAAATTAATATTAAAACGATTGGATCATATCTCTTCATTCTATTCTTTGGAATTGGAATATTTTTTAGTATAATTATTTTTAGTTTTGTATCAAATAATTTTGAAATAATATTTTGGTTTTCATTACTATTAGTTTTGATTTTTGGTTCATTTGGACTGTATATTTGGCATTATTTGTTAATTACTAATAATTATATTATTGAAATAAAAGAAAATGAGTTAAAGATAACGCCCACAAAATATGTTTTTCCATTTAAGAGTTATCCGAAGTCAATAAATATAAAAAGGATAGGTTTTCTGATCAATTATGCTAATAAAATTGAAATAATTCAAAATAATCCTAATGAGGAAACCTTTCCAATTAAAAAGGACTACAAATTTTATTATAATAGCCTTAAAAAAGGAACTCGAATAACTTTGATTTTAGAGGAAGATTTTTTAGATGTAAAAGATAACTTAATTGAGTTGTTAATTGAAATGGTGCCATTAACTAAACATCCAACTTTTCATTTCATATATGTGCATCCTTAATTATTCTATCTCATGGAATAAATTAAGTTTCGATTCGAGTTGAAACAACTCAGAATATATATAAGATGTTATAAGAAAAGAAGCAGAAAATGAATATCGAAATAGCATTAAAGGAAATCTCATTAAAAATAGTATTATTACTGTCCATTCTTGAGTTTCACACTAATACTATGGCAATTTAATATTTGCTGACATTACATTTTTTAAGAATTCTTCACTTCTTCAAATGTAGGGCAAGGGATTTGCATCTAAGGTTATCAATTTAGGAGATAAGACTCATTTTTGGGACAAAATCCGTGGAAGAAAGAGAAAAGAGATATGATGGTAGTTTGTATTTGAAACTTTATGTATGAATTTTGTAATTCTTGAAAAATGAATAATGAAATTAATCAAATCTCAATCTTAAAAAAAAAATTAAATATTAAAATCTTAATCAGAATTTAAAATCTATTAACTATAATTTTTCTTATCAAAGGGAATATCATTATGGCTTAAGCTCTAACTCTCAAATTAACATTGATTATTTGATCAAAAAAGTTAAGTGAAAAAAAAATTAAAATAAAAAATAATCATCCCATATTTGACCAAAATATTACACTTGTAAAAAGAAATATCAATCCAAAAGCAAAAAAGACTGCAATTAATATATTATAAACTCTTTGTGCTAATTCTGTACCAGATGGTAGACCTTTACTAGGCAAATTTGATTGGGGCCAAGCAGGTTTTTTTCCAAAAATATGAGCAACTGAAGCAAGAGTAGCAATTACAAACGCTGCTAAAGCTAGTATTGCTCCTAGTCCAACAATCCAAACACCAATTTCTGGTGCATTTCCTACAAAACCAAATAGGGTACCTACAGTTCCTGATAATAAACCAGCTGCAGCTACCAGAAAATCCCATTTTTTAAAGAGATCCCCTTCTACATCTTTAATAGAAAGACGTTGCCATAATCTAAAAACGAGGAGGAGAATACTGACAATAAAACATCCAAATGCAAACCCTAATCCCAACCAACCTCTAGCTGATGGGTCCTCAAATGGGAAAGGGAATGGCAGGAGCAACTTCAAGCCCCGGGCTGGAGCTCCACCGCCGAATGGACCTTGGCGGAGCGAATCCTTCCCTTCCTCAAATCCAAGATCGTGAATCCCAAGCTCGTGGAATCCCTTTGGAAGGTCGTGTTTTTAGGGAAAAACCCGCGCCTCGTTCTTGAGCCCGAGCTCGCGGAAAAGGAAACGGGAGTGAAAAAGGAACTGCTTCGCCCTAAGGAGGTCCCGCTTGACTATGTTAAATTGCGGGAGCTCGAATTGGAGCGGCTGGAGCGGGAATTTAGGGAATGGGAAGCGCAGTGGGAAGCGAAAAGAAGGGAATCGGCGGCGGGTCGCAAGCCTTTGGCGGAGCAAGCTCAAAAGGACATGGAGGAGCAGGAGTCCCTGTCGGAGGTAAAAAAGGTTTTGGAAAAAGAAGGGCGCCCCATACAATTCTGGATAACCGAAGCCTATAAAGAGATTCAAATTACTTGGGGTGATATAAAAGATAATCGGAAAACCAACCCTATTTTTGCAAAGTTGTATAAAGTCTCATCTTACACTACACCTGGGGGAAGGAAGAAATTAAATTATTATCGTAATACTGAGGTTGATATGGTCAAGCATTACAAGGATATCTTAAAGTTAAGTAAAAGTGAAATTGCTTCAATGGGCATTCTTTATGCTCCCAAGTTTAAAGCGTCGGGCGTACATAAGGACAAATTATCAGAGATATTATTGGAATATTATTGGGGCGGTCGAGATGCCGCTGATGGGGCATTCTTGCCCGGGGGGATTATGAGGCCCCACCACTATATTTTTACGGCCCCTCGTCATAGTGGAGATTGTCGGCTTCATGCGCTCGTTCCAGTCAGCGGAACATGGAACGCCAGATTTAATGAGAGAAACATGGGTAAGAGCGAATTATTAATGTGGGAGGTCAGGTTTAAGTCTTGTTATGAGGTACTAAAGAGCGGAAAAATACCGGTGCCGAATTGGTGGTCCGTAGGGGATAAAAAAGCATACATACAAGAAAGGATGGCGTTTTTCGGTATTTCCGGCAGCTCGTGGTTTGCCCTTGTTGAGCATGACGGCTCTATAGAGGGGGCTCCGAGTGCTCTTTTTTAGGAGCTTTTAGGGTCTCAGTGGTTTTCGAGCAAATGGGACAGATCTTCATATTCCCAGATAGAAGCACCCTCTTTTATTTTTTCCAAAATTTCTTTGTTAGCCTCTATGGTAATCTGGTCTAATTCAATAGTTTTCAAGGATGTTAAGTATTGGAGGGAATTGGGTAATTTAACAATTTTATTTTCACCAAGATATAGTTGACTTATTATCTTTAAATTGCCAAGGGATTCAGGAAGAAATGTTAATTGATTATGACTCGCGTCTAGGAAATCCAGCTGGAGAAGATTACCTATGGATTCGGGAAGGAATGTTAATTGATTAAAGCTCAAATTTAATGAGTCCAAAGATCTTAAATTTCCTATTGATGAAGGAATTGACGTTAATAAATTACCACTTAAATCTAATGACGTTAAAGATCTCAAATTTCCAATCGTTTCGGGCAGCGTTTCTAAATCGTTTTCTTCCAACGATAAGGTTCTAAGATGGTTGAGATTTCCGATTGATTGAGGGAGCGCTTTTACATTATTTTGCTCCATTATTAATTCTGCTAGCTTTTCTAACTTCCCAATTGATTCGGGTAAGGAAGATATCATATTATATTCGAGATACATATTGGTTAATGAATGCAAATTACCAATGGACTCAGGCAACCCGGTTAATTTATTGTGGCTTAATGCGAGATATTTCAAATTCCCGAGTTTCCCAAAAGACTCAGGAAGAGATTTTAACTGGTTCCCCGTGAGATCTATGATCTCTATTGAGTTCAAGTTCCCAATGGAATCGGGTAGCTCTTCTAATCCTTGGTTTTTTAGTCCCAAGGCTACAATATGCCCCTCTTTAATAAGAATCCCCAGAGGAAAACCATGGAAGGTTGCCTTGAAGCCTGTAAGTAATGGGATCTCTTTCCCAATTGATAGTTTAAGGTCATTCAAAAATTCCAGCTCCTTGGGAACGACTCCCAATTTCTTCCAGAACTTTATGTTACTTTTTTCCTCGGGACTCAAATAATCGAAATAATCCTCTTCGATTAAATATTCCACCACGCTCGGGTACCCGCTTTCCAGCCTTCTCGCAATTTCTTCCTTGAACACATTTTTTGCGGCGGGGTCGCCCGCCTCGACCAGTTTTTTGAGCAGCGGGAACGCTAAATTGCTGTGAAGGAGCTGGGTGTCGTAGCCGTACTCCGCCCAGACTTGGAGGTTGCTGCAGTGTCCCCAGAACTCGACTTCGGGCGGAATCATTGTTGCATTTTCATTGCCTCCCAGCGAGTCGTCCAGTCGGGCGGCAGCCTCATCGATGGACTCGATCTCATCAAGGGCGCTTATCTCATTCACGGGAACCTCCAGCAGCAAAGACTTGCAGTGGCTGAACCGCTCGCCCTTCACGTAGAGCACGGTCCTACCTTCTTCCAGCTTTAACGAGAGATAGTCATTGACCTTGAATTCTTGTGCGTACATCGGCTCCCTAAAGATTTTTATATTTCATTTATAAATAATATAGATTCGTGCGTATTTAAATCTTGACTCCGCATAGAATTAATATTTAGGGGATAGACGACCTTAAGAGCCATTATGTTTATTTTACAGATTTTTAGAAATTAGTTTCTTAATTTTTATAAAATGTTAAATAGGAGTAATGCTTAATTAAAATGGTACCTATGAAGGTTAGAAAGGTATTTTTATATCTGTCCCTCATTTTTTATTTAAAATCTGGTAGGGATCTGAGTGTAAGCCAACTGAAGCGAGGCTTTAAGGAGTTTAGTGTCTCAAACTTGTATGCATTACTGAGGAAATGGGAGAATGAGGGATTTATTATTAAGAGATATTTAGAAGATATGCCTGCAGGCAGTACTCGGACGGTGTATAATTTATCGGAATCCGGCATTCAAATGCTTGAAGATTTACGTTCTAAATTAACATCTTCCGTAGAGTCTACGTATAAGTCAGTAGAGTATTCTGATATAGATAAAAAGAAGTTGATAAATGACTTTCTATCGAACATCTCAGAAGAGTTAAATCAAATTATCGTAGAGATACTGATTAATAAGCCTACTTTTGACGCAAAATCTGCATCAGAGGTTTACTTAAAAAGGATTCAAGCTTTACTCATAAATGAATTAAAAGATACTTTTTAACTAAATTTACTGAATTTACTAATATAAGGATTCATATAGATCTTCTATAATGATTTTGGACTTCTCATCGAATATTTGCTAAAAAGGCAATTTGCAGAGGCCCATAATGACCTTCAAAAAAACGCCATTGACCGGATTAACAGCACCGTCTATAAAATCCGGAATAAAACCTCCGAGATTGTGGCATCCTTCTTCTAAAAAACCTTGAAAAGAAAAATCAAAATCTTAGTTTAAATTATAATCGCTTAATATTTATATACAATTTAAGATATTGTATACGTGAAAAAAATGAAAACATTATCATTTCGAATTGATGAGAAGGAAGATAAAGAGCTTGAAGCCATTGCGAAAGAAATGAAAACTGACAAATCCACCGTTGCTCGCAAGGCAATTGAATTAGGGATTAAGGATTTAAAGAAAAAGGATGCATTTGAGAATGTACGATTAAAGAAATGGACTATTTGGAAAGCTGCGGAATACTGTGATGAATCCTATCGCTCGTTTTTGCGGTTATTACGTGAAGAAAATATACCCTTTCCACTCTCTATTGAAGAATTAGAGCGTGAATTTAATGAGAATAGCAGTTAGTAACTCTGGTCCTTTAATTCATCTAGCGAAGGTAGGTTTAATTGATTTATTATTTAAGCTTTTTGATAGAATTCTCATTCCTAAGACAGTGTATTATGAAGTGGTAATAAGGGGAAAGAAAAAAGGCCATTCTGATGCAATAAATATTGAGCAAGCCATTTCTAATAGTAAAATCGAGGTAAGCAAGGTATTAATAGGAAAGGAAGAATATTTCTCGTCCAAATTACACCAAGGAGAATTAGAAGCTATTAAACTCGCTCTCAATTCAAAGATTGAACTGATTTTATTAGATGACGAAGAAGCTAGAATTTTTGCTAGAAATTTGAAACTTAAGGTAAAGGGAACTTTAGGAATTCTAGTGGATCTAGTAAAGAAGAGCCATTTAGAGTTCGAAAAGGCTTTTCAATATTTAAAAGAATTGAATTCTATTATGTATTTATCATCTGATATCTACAATTTTGTAGAAGATGAACTCAGAAAGATTAGGGGAGAATAACCAATGATGTATTAATCTTTTAGTCATAGAGAAAAAATGACAAATATTTAACATTTTTATAGTAAATTAAGAATGAACTCTAAACCTATTTAAATCTTCATTAATATTTAAGAGAGAATACGTATAAACGATCTTAATATTTAAAAATTAAATAGCTCATAATATTTATTCGATAGGTTTAAAAATTTAAATCTTCATTATTATTTTGGAAAAGGTGCATTATTCTTTTGATTGATAAAAACGAACTGTTAAAACTCTTACCTAAGTTAATAAGGGAAGATGATGAAATAAAGGGAGCGATAATAACGGCTCTTTCTGGAGTCGTAGCTACAAAGGAGGATATCGAAAGATTAATTGAACAATCAAATAGACGATTCGGAGAAATGAATAGTCGATTTGAAGAAGTGAATCAAAGGTTTGAAGAAGTGAATCAAAGGTTTCAAGAAGCCGCTAGAGAAAGAAAGGATATGCGGGATAGTATGATTGTTTTACGAGAAACAGTCGGAGAAGTCCTTCAAAAAGTGGATAAAATTGAAGCCGATGTAAGAAATGGTAATAAGGAAATTTTGGATTACCTTAAAGAACAACTTGAATCTGAAGAGTGAAAGGATCTTATTTTAAGCGAATGGATTAGTAGATGAAATTACTCTTTTTCTTTCATAAATTAAATAGATCTAAATAGTAATCTATTTATATTTGAATTACCATAAAAAGAATGATGACGCAAAAAACAATTTCTCTTAATGAGAAAACCTATAACATGTTAAAAAAATTAAAAAGGGAAAATGAAACTTATTCTGATTTAATCACGCGACTCTGTAAATTACAAGATCCTTCTTCAAATGATCCGTTATTAGAATATTCAGGGTTATTCAGTGAGGATCCAGAACTCTGGGATGAAATCGAGAAGGTCATTAAAGATCATAGAAAATCCCATTTGACCAGCGAAATAGATTAGAGGATTGTATCTATGTTCTTACTTGACACCAATATTGTTATCGGTATACTCCGAAAAAGAGAAGAGATCCTTGAAAAATACAAAAAACTATCAGAAAAGAATCAAAAAATTTATCTAACCACTTATTCTCTTTCAGAAATTTATTTAGTATTTAAAGATCAAGATTTCAAAAAAAAGTTTCCAGAAAAACGGAAAATTCAAAAAAAGTTGTTCAATAAATTAGTGGAACTATTAAAATCTCAAAACAGAATAATCGCTCTATCTATAAAGGATGCTAAAAAATTAGGGGATTTATTTTATATCCTCAAGGTAAACGGAAGCCCCATACCTGTTCTTGATGCGATTATCGGCGCTATAGCTATATCGAGAAATTTAATAGTCCTTACTTCAGATAAAAATCATTTTGAAACTGTGAAACAACTAATATCTGAATTTAAAGTTGAATTTTGGTAAACAAAACGTCGGAAATTGTGGAGTCCTTCCTTCAAAAGATCTATTTGAAAAAGAGACAAAAAAAAAAATTAAATTGTAAGATTACACTTTTATACTCATATTATCTTTAGGGATTTCTAATGAGACTTACTAATCTTACAATAAAGGATATTTTTGCTCAAAACCCACAGTTAACCTTTCTGATAGGTGCGGGATGTTCGGTGGACGCCCCATCGTGTTTGCCTGCAGGGCGTGCAATGATGGAGGCGATTATCAGATATACATGCGCCGAATCTGAAATCGAAAAAGTCTTGGAAATAAAAAATTTGAGATTCGAGCAGTTGGTCGAAATTATCCGGGACAGATTAGATCCTGAACTTAAAATAATCGACTTTTATGGACAGAACGATAAGCCAAATCTTCAGCACTTTTTTCTGGCCGACATGATGAAGAAGGGTCAGTTTGTGATGACCACGAATTTTGACTTTTTGTTAGAATATGCGTTGCTTCAATCGAATATTTCAGCAGAAAAGATAATTCCTGTCATTACGAGAAAAGAATTTGAGATATTTAGTGACCCGAATCAATTATTAAAAGAAGATAAATTTCCGGTATATAAAATCCATGGCTCCATTAAAAATATTATCACGAATGAATCCACTAGAGATTCACTAGTTGCGACTATTCAAGCATTCGGTTCAGGTAAGCAGGGCGAGTCGGTATTTCAAGTTGAAGCCTTTAAACGCCCATTATTTGAGAATATCTCAAACGGTCGAGCACTGATAGTTATGGGATATTCGGGGAGCGATGATTTTGATATAGTCCCGACGTTAAAAGTGCTTAAGAATCTTAAAAGTGTGATATGGATTAATTATACATTTGAGGATGGCGTGAAGGAAAAGATTTACGAAATTGATGATGCCATTACCCAGATTGAAAGGGAAAAAGGAGATAAAATTAGTAAAATACTTTTAGAGATTTACCGAATGCATAATACGGATCATATTTATAGAGTAGATGTAAATACGATGAAATTAATCGAAAGGTTGATAGAAAACAAGCCAAATTTAAGTATCGAGAATTTTTCTTTAAGCCCTGCAGATTGGCTTAGTAATAATGTTGTTAAACCGATACAATTGATGAAATATGCTATTCCGTCCAAAATATATGTGGATTTGGGCATGTTTGATGATTCAATGAGATGTTCAACGAAACTACTTGAAATTGCTGAAATGGAGGGTGATATAAAATGGAAATCTATAGCGCTAAATAAAATCGGGAGAATTTATCTTGAGCGAGGGAACTATCCAGAAGCATTAAAATGCTATAAAGAAGCACTCTCCATATCTGGGCAACAAGGAGAAGCCTCTGAGAAAGCCACACATCTGAACAATATCGGGATGGTCTATGAAAAGCAAGGAGATTACCCAGAGGCACTGAAAAGGTATAAGGAAGCGCTTTCCATAGCTAATCAATTCAGCGATCTATCGGGGAAATCTATCTTTCTTAATAATATTGGGACAATTTATAAAGAACAAGGAAATTATCCAAAAGCATTGAAAATTTTCGAAGAAGCACTTTCCATAGATGAGCAACTGGGGAATCTTTCTGGGAAAGCTATGCGCCTTAATAATATTGGGATGATTTATAAAGCCCAAGGAAATTATATAGAGGCTATAAAAAGATACGATGAGGCACTCTCCATAGCTGATCAACTGGGAGATCTTTCAGGAAAAACAACTTTTCTTAATAATGTAGCTTCAATCTATCAAGCGAAAGGAGATTATCCAGAAGCATTAAAAAGATTTAAGGATGCACTTTCTATAGATGAACAACTTGGGAGGCTTTCAGAAAAGGCGGATCGCCTTAGTAATATCGGAGGTATCTATTTAGATCAAGGTAATCATTCTGAGGCATTAAAATTATATAATAGAGCGCTTTCTATAGATGAAGAAATTGGAAATCTTTCGGGAAAAGCAATTCGCCTTAGTAATATTGGGATGATTTATCGAAAGCAAGGTAATTATTCGGAGGCATTGAAACGATATAAGGAAGCGATCTTGATTGACGAGCATATGGGAAATCTTTCGGGAAAAGCTATACTTCTTAATAATATCGGGACGATTTACAATTATAAAGGTAATTATTCGGATGCATTGAAAAAATTTGAAGAGGCAATTACCATAAACCAAGAACTGGGTGATTTATCGGAAATAGCAAAATGCCTTAATAATATCGGGATGATATATAAAGCGCAAGGGAATTATACAATGGCTCTAAAACAATATGAAAAGACGCTTGCCATACACGAACAAATGGGTAACTTTTTGGGAAAAGGTACGGCTTTTAATAACATCGGGGTAGTATATCATGAACAAGGAGAATTTTTAGAAGCCTTGAAATTCTATGAAAAAGCTCTTTCTATAGCCGAGCAGCGGGGTGATCTTTGGGGAAGAGAAAACCGTCTTTTTAATATCGGGACGATTCATCAAAAGCTAGGGAATTATTCAGAGGCATTGAAGAAGTTTGAAGAATTAATTTCTATAAATATGCAGCTGGGTAATATCTCAGAAAAAGCAGAAAATCTTAAGAAAATTGGATTGCTTTACAAATTAAAGGAGAATTATTCAGAAGCGTTAGAAAAATATGAAGAAGCTCTCTCTCTAGAAGATCAATTGGGAAAGTCTTCGGAAAAGAGTGATACTCTTAATAAAATTGGAATTATTTATCATGAGCAAGGAAAATACTCAGAAGCATTAAAAAGGTTCGAAATGTCACTCTTTATTGAGGATCAACTTGGTAATCTTTCAGAAAAAGCAGTTCGTCTAAATAATATTGGAAAGATATATGAAGCGCAAAGAAATTATATTGAAGCGTTAAAAAGCTACGAGGAGGCCCTTCTATTAGAAAAAGAATTGGGAAACCTTTCTAAAGCGGTAAAAATTCTTAATTTTATGGGCTTGATATACGAGACGCAAAAGGATTATCCAGAGGCTCTAAAACGATATGAAGAGGCACTTGCCCTGATTGAACAATTAGGTGATCTTTCAGAAAAAGGAGAGATTCTAAATAGTATCGGAATTGTTCAGGATATGTTAGGAAATTATTCAGAAGCCTTAAAACGATACAAAGAGGCACTTTCTGTAGCCGAAGAATTGAAAAACTTTTCGGGAAAAGCGGGAACTCTTTGTAATATTGGATTAATCTATAGGGCCCAAGATAATTATCCTGCAGCGTTGAAGCAGTACAAGGAAGCATTACGAATCTTAACCGAACATGAGATAGACGATCCTCCTTTTATAAAGATGATTCAAGAAAAGATACAATTACTAGATCACCCCGAATAATCAATTATGTTCTCGAAAAATTGATTTTAAAAAGAAAATTA
>Ga0180433_10003080_pt1 | contig 24875 bp, 24 predicted proteins | sample SS_ome_8_FD_132980 | JGI IMG/M metagenome (GOLD analysis project Ga0180433, IMG submission 132980) | Hypersaline lake sediment archaeal communities from the Salton Sea, California, USA - SS_1_D_1 metaG | ecosystem: Environmental > Aquatic > Non-marine Saline and Alkaline > Hypersaline >... | reverse complement strand
ATTATCTAGCCCGTTTCCATCGACGTACATTTTGTTACTCAAAAGCATTGCATATGGTCTATGCTACTTTAACCGTTTTTTTCACTGCTAATTGGGAAGAATATCTTTAATTAGCAACGCCGAAATTAAAAGATTTAAAAATTATAAATAAAAAATGTTTAATATAAATAGTATATTGTGTTATTATTTATAAAGTTAAAGCAATTTAATTAATCTGCTTTAGAAAAAGAAGGAAGAAGGGAGTCTAAAGTGCAAGTCTTTGCACTTTTAAAAGTTGTTTCCTAACTGACTTAAACACTCTAAATGAACTGCATGTTTACAAAATCACTACTGAGCTAATTCTTCTCGGTTGTTTAGGTTTTGTAATTTTTTCAGAAGATTAGCGAATGAATTTGACTTCGTTATTTGTGGGGTATGAAGAGTTGTTTTTGCCTTTTTAATGTACACAAAATTCAAAAAGAGAGGGAAGAAAAATGGCAGCAGGAGTATGTCCTAGACCAAATTGTATAACATGTCAAATTGATGCATATAATACTGGTAGTGCAACAAGTAGAGAAAATAAAAATGTTGATATTGGTCATAATCGACATTTTGTACCAAATCCATTAGCAGAGTTTGATACCAACGTTATCAGAGAATGGGTGGGGGCTACTAAAGAGAGAATTCACCAAGTATATGGGCCAGAAGGGCAAAGAAATCCTCAAGTTTTTAACGGTGGTCGCGCTGGTGGAATTAAAAATCATGTTCAAGAAATTAATGCAGAATTAGGGCGAGCAGACTTTTCGATACCAAAGAATGTAGATCACTTACCTTCTCTAGCTATAGAAGTTATTGCCCAGCATCTTAGGGAAGGAATGAATGAGTTACATCAAGCTGCAGAAAGTATTAGTCAAGTAGCAAAAGGGCAAGTTAACTGGCGGGCGCTAGGAGTTGATCCTCAAGATGCGACGATACGTTTCACAGCTATTGGGCGAGAAGTGTGCTTGGTATAAAGCATAGCTTTAAATTGGTGCCTAGGTAAAATGTCGCTCTTTTCTAGGACAAGAGCGGCATGAATCAAACTTGGGTTAATTACAATTTAATGTCATACTACTAGCTCAATATTCGATTTATCTAAACAAGGAGGGATGCGATAAATGAGTTTGCCTATTCAGTTATCAACGCATTCGCAAAGTCTACCTAGTGCTGCTCAATCTCTTACAAGTTACTTAAAAGAGACATGTCAAGATGGGCAGAAATGCGACCTTAGTGGTTGCAACTTGGAGAGTTTTTCTTTGAGTGAGATTCCAAGTCAAATGAATTGGTTATGCTTGAAAGGGTGTGATTTGACTCAAGTCAATTTAAGCACAATTCCTTCTCACATCAAATATCTTGATCTTAGTGAATGTAACCTAAGCAAAATAGACTTGAGTAAGATACCCAGCACTGTTAACTATTTGTCGTTAAAAATGTGTGATCTTAACCAATGTGCTCAACTTGATATACCTGCTAGCATCACTATACTTGATCTTAGCGGGAGTAAATTAGATAAGTTTGTCCTAAGTAAACTTTCACCTTATGTTCTGGATTTAACTTTAGATAGTTGTGATTTGAGTGAGGTTGATTGGAGTCAAATTAAAGACAATATTAAGATACTATCTCTGCAAAAATGTGATTTAACGCAAATTCTTTATCAGACTGTGCCGGACGGTTTTTCACTTATAGAACTCAGACTTAATAAGGCTCAAGTCGATAGCCGTCTATTTGAAAAGATGGGAAACATAGGAAGTCTTTTCCTAAAAAACTGTCGTGTAGACATAAGGGATGTGGATCAGATAAAGGAGAAAGCTACTTACATTTATATATTATAAATGGCTGTTCCAGTTGGTTTAGAATCCATGCTCTTAAAATAATTCTCTACAAAAACTAAAAAAAAACAAGAGGTGATGTTGCCTCTTGCTTTGCCATTGATTCAGCCGTCTAATAAAAAGATAATTATTTTTTTATTCGCTACTAGGTCCTGCTTCAGCTTCAGGAGAGTAAAGTCCTGTATGACCAAGAGGGTAATTGGCATTAGTTAGAAAAGCTAAAATCGCATCGATTGATGCAGTCCTTAGATTTTCTGGGAGTTTTTCGCGCCATTGTTGTGCTTGCTCAAAACAGTTTATTCGTTCTTCTAAGTGGATAAGTAACTGAACGACCCCCCAAAGACTTCCTTGTTCTGCTGCAGGTTTTGCAAAAGTAAAAGCCTCATCAAATTTTTCACTTTGTACTAAGTGAAAAACATGAAGCATCAGATTGTGCACTGCTGGATTAGGATCGTTTTTGAGAGCTTCTCCTAGCCACAAACGTGAAAGTTCGGGAGCGAAATTATTCCAATGATAATCAGAAAGGTAGTATTTAGCATCGATTGACCCTAGCTTTGCAGCTTGTGTAGCAACTCTAACAGCTTCTAAGGGATTACTTTTTTCCACTGCCCGAACATACAACATCATGAATATTCGTTTGTTATGAAGACTGCAGCCAGAACTGTTCCATAGAACTGGAAGACGGAAAATGGCTAGATCTTGTTCCATTTCTTTTTTAGTAAAGACTTGAGTACAAGAAATTTTGTCACGTGCAAGTTTTTTTGCTTTATAGAGTGTGTAGTCTGTAATTGGTAAACCTGTTTGTGGGTTTACTTGCAAGTCACCATTTTTGTGTTGGTCAACAAAGAAAGAGTAAGCTTCATAACTGTGCTTAGAATCAAGGGAATCAGTTACTTGAACAATGTATAAATAGTTGTTATCAGTTATTGCACGTTCAAAAAGACTCTTAAACTCTTCAAGGCCATAGATGTCAACTGCGTTTTGGTTTACTTCATAAGCTCTTGTTTCTGGAGATAATGGGCTGTTCAAACAAGACATTGATCTCGAGAGGCGAGATTTGAGATCAGACCCTCTATTTCGCATTGGTAAAGGAGGGGTTAAATGAGGAAGCATTTCAGAACTACAACTTCTTGTGAGGCACATAATAATTTCCCTTGTTCATTCTTTTTTTTGATTTTTTCAATGAGACACTTCTTTAAAAGATGAGGTGTTTCATTGTAAATCGCAAATTTTGGGGAAAAACAATATTAAATGCAATAATTATTTTCAATAGAAACTTTATTTTTTATTAAAATTATTTTTTATGTTTAATTTAATTATTATTAAGGTGTATGATTGCGGCGAAAAAAGAAACGGGGATCTTTAAAAGCACATTCTTCTGTACTTAATTAAATATTACCCAGAAAGGTTATAGGAACTGCACTTGACTTGAGAACTGTGTCCATACAGTTCATGAAGTGTTGTTCATATTTTTATACGAAACATACAAAGTGAGGGAAGAAAAATGGCTAATCCAGTAAGAGGATTTCCTGCAAATATTGGGCAGTTAGGTCCTCAGGTTCCAGGACCACAAAATCGCACTTTTGCTCAAGCACAACTAAGAGTCGATGAGGTTACAAAAGCATTTAATATATGTGTCATCTGCGACGGAGAGATTAGAGCTAATGGTCCATATCGACAAGATGGGCGAGTCACAGATCACGGAAGAGTTCATGATCATGCCATTTGTATTCTGAAAATGGATGATCAGTATTTTTGTGGTGCTTGTCATACATTGATTCCTGGGGATTATACTCTACACGGACGACTTGGCATGATCCATGACAATCCAGAATGTCGTCAGCTAGCGGATAGAATTATTATGTTATTGGATCCTCAAAATGATGCTCATGAACACAATGCATTTCGTCAGGACCATGAAATTGCTCTTGGTGCGAATAGGAAGGATTACATTTTACGTCAACCAATCTTTGAAAGAGATGCCGATAGTGGAAAAGTTTGTCCTGGAATAAAGATTGAAGACCACCAAAAAAAGCATGCGGAGAAATGGATTGGAGTTGGTGGTCATCGACCTGGTGGAACCACTCTTTTTCAACGAGACTGGCAAAAGGATGATTATGTATCGTTTTTTAATCAGGTTGTAAATAGCGAGCCAATGAGAGCAGTTGTTAGAAGAGTTCCTTTACGGGTGGATACAAACGCGGGGGCCAGAATACAGCCTGATATTGTTGTTAACCTGCAAGATAATGGTATTCCTCAATTCAAATTCCAGAAGATTGGCTCTCAAGAACTGGAGATATGTGAAGCTGTGAGAGTGCAGTTAGCTTATGGTGGCTATAATCGAGATGGGCAATTTGTTTGGAATTTACATATGTATCCAAATGATCCGAATCGTCGTCTTCCAGCCGAGCAACAAGCTTAAAAGAACAGAGTATTTCCGAAGCACAAATAAAACAAGCGGGGACCCCTCCGCTTGTTTTACTTTTTATGGCTTATTTTAGCACTTAACAAGCTGAAAGAAATACTTTTTAATCGGAGTCTCTAAAGGGGGTTGATTGACAAAAGCGATCACTCCATCTGGGCGAATGAGCATTGCTGTAGACTTTTCAACTCCATAGTGAGAATGAACAGATGGCTCTCGATCTTCAAAGCAAGCAGTTGTATTTGGAAAGAGCTTTAAGTCTTCTTCATTTCGAATCAACAAATAAGTATGCATCCACTTATCATATTGTTTGACAGCTTTTTCAATTTTTTTGATACCTTCTAGATCCTCATGGTCGGGTTTTTTTCCTGAAAAAAGAAGTAATGTATGGTGAGTTCCTTGGAAGAGCTTAAAGAGCCTTGTTTCCTTGAGTTCATGATCAGGAGCGCGGTGGCCTGCCCGCACATTTAGAGGGTGGTGCTCTTGACACGATTCATAAATGAAATCGTTGAGCTCGTAATGCAGATAAAGCTGGGAAAAGCGCTTAGGCATTTGTGTTTTAACTTTGTCGATATGATTAGCGGCTGTTAAGAGAGTGTCACGCAAGAAAGATAAAACAGAGTTTTTCACTGTCATCATCCGTGTGATGCGGTCGGTTACATTCAAAACCCACTTTCCGATAGGATGTCTTTCTATATGATACGTATCTAGGAGTTTTTTAGGGCTGATTCCTTGGTGGACAAGGGCTAGCTTCCACGCAAGATTATAGGCATCTTGGATCCCTGTGTTCATCCCTTGGCCACCTGCTGGGCTATGAAGATGAGCGGCATCGCCCGCTAAGAAAACACGTCCCTTGCGATATTGTGTCACTTGACGATGGTGAATAATAAAGGGGCTGAGGTCTTTTGGGTCAACTAACTTTAGTTTTTTGGATACTCTCTCTTGTAGCGCCTGTCGTGCATGGTCATAAGTGACTTTAGGAAGTTCATCTTGATCTCTACTCATGAATCTTTCATAGGTGATACGCATCCGGTTTCCTGGAAGAGGGAAGAAAGCAGTTAGTCCTTTTTCATGAAGGAAGAGATGCAACTCTTGTGAATCATAAGGCCAGTCAAGAGCAGAGTCCAAAACGACCCATGAAGAAGGGTACTCTTCTCCTGGAAAAGGAATTTCAAGAAGGTGACGACAAGTGCTACGAGCCCCATCACATCCGATAACATAGGCAAAGGTTTCTGGGACTAAACTGTGCTCTCCATGTTTAAGCATCACTTCAACTTGGTCGTCTTGTTGCTCTAGATTGTTTAGTTCAACATTGCGCTCGACTTCAACACCAAAGCTTTTAAGATGGTTAATCAGCATAGGTTCAGTTAAACTTTGGGGCATATCAAGCACAAAATTGTAGCGGCTATCTAAGTTTCTAAAAGCTGTATGAATGAGTTGACTATCACGTGAATAAAGGTTTAAGCCAACGACTTTGACCCCTTTTTCTAGAGCTTCATCGACAATTCCGATGTCTTCATAAACTTCTAAAGTGCGGGCATGGACACCGACTGCGCGTGAGTCGTCTGCTTGGTTTGTATTCTTGTCGATGATGCGGCATTTTACACCATGTCGTGAGAGCTCTGCAGCCATCACGAGCCCAACTGGACCTGCACCTACGACGAGAATTTCATCTTTAGCCATTCACTTTTCCTTTTGTTTCTTTGTAACAAAAGAAGGATTTTAGGTCAGGTAGATGACTTTCTGCGAGTAAAAATCATGTGGTCTTTTTCTACTTGCCAAGAAAAAAGGTGGTAAAAACCAAAGAAATGACCCGCTTTAATGATCCAATCAATGAAGTAGACGACAAAACCTTTCACACGTGCAGCGATAATTTCCCATCGGGCAAGTCTATCTGTATCTTCTGAATACTTTGTAAAAAGGTCAACGCGTCGTTGCAAGGGATTTGAAGAGAGATGTTCAAAATACTTGCCGATAGCTTTTCCTAAGCGGATACTAGAAATAATGCCGTTATTTAAACTTCTAAAATAGGGGACTCCAAATGCAGCGTCCCCAACGAGGACATAAGTAAACATTCAATAAATGTTTATTCTTTCACACACCACTAATAAAGTGCTCACATTGATTCATCTTACGTTGTCTATAAAAGGTGTCTCATCTCCATATTTAACACCCATGACTCCAACGATCAGGTCATCAATGCGCTTATAGGTTTTATGAGCACCGTTTTTCCAGCATCTTTCATCACCGGTTTCGTCCCATCTCCTACCTGTGCCATTCTTCCACATTTTTTCAATGACTTGGCAGTAATGAGCATGAAACTCTTTTTGCTTGTCATAGAAACAAATGTAAATAGACCCTTGACCTCCATCTAAGATCATGTAAGTAAATGGGTGCTCTTCTGATAGCAGACATCTTGCATCTTCCATTGACTTGCAGGAAAAAGCTGGGTGCTTGAGAGCTTTCTTAAACAGACGATTGTCTGCTCTTGTAGTGTTTTGTTCTAATAATGCTGACATAACAAACTCCTATGTTGAGTTATGACAGCCGCAGATATTAAAGATATCTGAAAAAAAATTTAACGAAAAAATAATCTTTTTGTAGGACGTGGGATTTTTTAAGTCGTGGGTGAAGTAACCTGAATAGTAACATCATTAACAGAATCTCTTTTAACAAAGGTTTTGCTCTTGTAGGTTCCTAAGCGTGTTGTGGTAATTTTCTCAGAGCCAATCACACGCCTTTCTCCGAGATTTTGTTGTCTGATTCTTAGCCAACGCTCTGCTTTTTCCTTGATTGCTGGGGGAAGATTTTCACTTTCCAGATTGTAGGGGGTGCGATATGTTGCCCCTTGCATTTGATCAAACTCACTCTTACTAAGGAACACTCTGATACTGACAGGAACTTTTGCTTCTTGCTCTCTTCCTACATGTTCTTGAATGAAAACACCCCCTCGTTTCATTCCCCAAAGTCCGCCACAACAACTACCTAACTGCTCGGTCTTTTCCCAAACATCATACTTGATTTCGCAGATGTAGTTCAGGTCGCGCTCTTCTTCTAATTCATCTTCAAAAACCTTTTTGCGCACCGTGCTACGTGCTCCATCAGCTCCAACAATGACTTGGACATCTTTAAAGCGGTCTTTTAGTGAAGTAGGATCGGTTACCTGTTCATTTTTCAAAATTTGAATGCCTAACCAATGAGCATATCCTTCTAACTTCTCTTCAATGGTTGTTGTACGGACGGTTTTAGCTTTTTTAAACGCTTCGATGGTGGGCTTTAAATAAGAAGATGCGGTTATGCCATCAAATGACTGGGGGGCAATGACAAGGGGATGTTTGCGTTGATATTCATCATAGCGCTCTAAGACAGTAATACCTAAACTAGGATGATTTTCCTTAGCTTCGATTGCTGTTAAAAGGCCAATAGGACCTCCTCCCACAACAATCATATCTGTACGATGTTTTTCCAGCATCTCCAGTCCAAAAGTATTTTTTGGAGAGTATGATAGAGGATTTTGCAGAAAAACTCTATAAAAGGTTTCTTTTAGAAAGCTCTTTTCGGATTTGAGCTGTAGACTCAAATAGAATGGCGTCGAGGCCCATTTGCTTTGCTGCTTCGATATTTTCAGGGCGATCATCGATAAAGACGACTTCATGAGCAGGTGTCTTAAGGGCATCTAACGCAACTTGGTAAGCCTTGGGATTGGGTTTTTCAGCATCAATTTCACAAGAGAGGAGACAGGGGTCAAAAGGATGGTAGAGGTTGAGTTCACGGAGAATTCGACTCAAGCGCACGTCAATATTTGAGAGGAGGGCAACGGGGACCTCTTTGCTTTTTAGCTCATCGACAAGAAGATACATTTCCTCATTCACACCAATCGCATCGAGCAAAATGTTTCGAAACTCCGTTTCCCAGTTCTTTGTGAGAGAGACATTTTTTTTCTCAGCATACCGAATCCAAAACTGGAGATCGCTAATCCCTTCTTCCTTGATGGCTTTTCGCTTTTCTAGATTAGCCTTTTCAAATTCACTTGGGAGGAAGTCAAATGAATCACAAATAAAGTTGATAACGAGATCTCTATTGGGCTTACCAGTCATCACGCCGCCGAAGTCGAAGACTATAGCGTTTGAAGCTGCAAAAAGGGCATTTGAAGTCATAATAGCAAATATAAATTTACGGATAAACATAGGTGTTCTCCTTTAGATGGAATGCCCAGGAGAGGACTCGAACCTCCACACCTTGCGGCACCAGAACCTAAATCTGGCGTGTCTACCAATTCCACCACCTGGGCAACTAGGAAAACATAATCTATAAAAAGTTAAAGTTTTGAGGGGTTTTCGTCAACATCCAAAATAGCGATCGCCAAAGTCTCCTAGTCCTGGCACAATGTATTTGTGTTCATCCAAGCCCTCATCAACAGCAGTGATCTTCACATCGACCTGTGGAAAGTTTTTTTGAATAGCATGAAGTCCCTCAGGTGCTGCTACCATGCCAACAACAGTAATTTTATCAGCTAAACCACCACCAGCTGTTAATTTTTCTATTGTGATTACCGTGCTGCCTCCTGTTGCAATAATAGGATCGAGAATAATGATCCGATCAGAGGCTTTTAGGAGCGGGATTTTTTCGTAATAAAGGACGGGGTTAGCTTCTTTATCCCGTTGAACACCGACAAATCCTACACGAGCATTTTCAAAAAAGCGGAGAAAGGACCGAAGGAGAGCAAAACCTGCTCGTAATATAGGAATCAGGACGACATCTTGAGTGGTCTTTTTTCCCATTGTTTCCTTTAGTGGTGTGTGAATGCTAACAGGCTCTTCTAAAATGCTACAGGCGATTTCAGCTGCAATAATGCCTGCGAGCTTATCTGAAGCTCTTTTGAAGTCGACCATTGACGTATGCCTGTCTCGCAGTTCAGTAAGCAAGGATTCTTTCATGTTAATTCTTGATGATAAAGGTTTTTTTTTCTTTTTTTTCGTAGACGGGGTAAACAGTGAACCCCTCTTCGTGCATGGCAAAAACAAGCTTGGCTATTGGGTTCCATTGAGCATTTTGATCAATATGCAGGAGAATTTGGTTTTGAGCGTGGTTAGAAGATAGGTTTCCCAGTGCGATTTGTTTCAAAATCTCTTGTTTAACTGTTTGAATACTATCAAAGGTTTGACTTTCTTTAGAGTCGAGCCATTTATATTCACCCAGAGCTGAAATGCTTAAATTTATCGTATTAGAAGCCTGACCGGGGGACAGGCTTTCAGTTGGCATTTCATGACGTGCTAAATTGATATGAGCATCGTAAAGGGCCTTTCGGGTAATGGCAACAACTGCAAAGATTGCAATAACAATAAACAGAAAGTCGACCATGGGGGCGAAATTAAAAGTTAAGCGGGGAGTGAAGTGTTCCTCAGGTACAAGGCTCATGCATTAACCTCGCTGCATGCGATAAGGCTTCATTTTCGACTGCTGTTAACGACTTTGTCAGTCGATGTTTAAGTAAGGTACAAAGAATCATCGCTAAAATGGCAACAATTAATCCGGCAAGAGTAGTGCCGACTGAGATACCTAGGCCATCAAAAAGACTATTGATACTTTCTAAAGAGCGGTTGAGATCATAAAATGCATAAAACATCCCTGAGACGGTTCCTAGAAGTCCAAGCATGGGGGCAACAATTGCTATATCGTTTAGAAGAGAGACTTTTTGCCAAAGAGATGTTGTTTGCCTGCGGCCAGCTCCTTTCATAGCTTCAACCATTGCTTGATGACCAAATACGCGATTACGAATCCCTGCCTCGATCATCTGGTTAAACACAGTGGGCTTCGTTTCACAGAGCTCGAGCGCTAAGGAGCTATTTCGATTCAAAATGGCTTTGCCAAGAATTTCACAGTCATAATGAGGCATGAGCTGCTTTGGTCGTGAGGAGAGAAAAGCGTAGATATAGATCATCACACTACTCATTGAGAGAAAAAATAGGGTCATATAAATCAGGGGAGCAGCGTGAAAAACCTGTCTGAAATCAATCACCTGCTCTTCAGCAGAGAGGAAAAACGGGACAAAGGTGAATAGGAGTGTTAGAAAGAGGCGCATCGGGTGTATCTAAATTTTTTACTGTAGGGTAGCACTCTGACTTGTAATCATCAAGACAGAAGGGTAAAATACTTTGGATATGAAACCAAAAGATCTTAAAGCACCCTACTCATTTGAAGAGCGTCGCCCTTGTATTCAAGAGCGTATCTTCTATTTACCGACCTACTACCCCGATTATACTGAGTTCTCCTTTCCTTCATGGAAGGAACTTTTTGGAAATGAAAAACCCGTGCGTATTGAGTACTGCAGTGGAAATGGGGAGTGGATTCTAGATAAGGCTGAAGAAAATCCCGAAATCAATTGGGTTGCTGTTGAGCTCAAGTTTAAGAGAGTTCGCAAAATTCATTCGAAAAGGACTAATCGTAAGATTGAGAACTTGTTCATTGTTTGTGGGGAAGCCCAAGTTTTTTCAAGCGAATATCTTGCTGAAAATAGTGTGGAAACAGTTTATGTGAATTTTCCTGACCCCTGGCCCAAAGATCGCCATGCGAAACATCGGCTCATTCAGGCTTCTTTCATGAAAGATGTATTAAAAGCTGTAAAACCTGGAGGAAAAGCTCAGCTTGTTTCCGACTCAAAAGCGTATATTGCGCAAATGGAAGGGGAAATTGACAAGGTTTCAGGTTGGCAGAAGTTTGAACTACAGGATCAAGATGTGTATGGCACGTCTTATTTTGAACGACTCTGGCGCTCAAAGGGACGCAACATTCACTATCTAGAATACCAAGTGAGAAATCATGACTGAGACATTTACATGTGATTACATCCAATTTGCTAACAAAGGGATTCCTTTTGATCCACTCAATGATGAAAACCTTACCATTATTTCACTTGATGCTTCTCTTTCTTCAAATCTTGATTGGGAAGATGTGAAAAGCCGAGCTGAAGCTTCTAAAATGATTTTGTGGGATTTAGACTTCGACCTTGCTTCTGTATCTTTTTATGATGCGACGGCTTTAGCATCATTTTTAGTAGCGATTAAGGCATTTACTGAAACACTATTTATTCCTTATCAAGACCGTAGTTTTGGGGTGTGTCTTTACCAAGGGCCACTCTTCACTTCTTTTAAGTGGAACCTAGAGCATGAAGAAGCATATCTTGAGTGGAAGGAAAGCTATGAAGCTTTTCCAAATGCTAGGGAGCTTTATTGCACCGAAATTTTTTCAGAGTATTTACACAGGTTAGCAGCTGCATTGCCTGAAGAAGCTCTACCTATAGCTCTGTTTGATTCAACTGAAGAATCAGAGTCCCGGCTGGCACAACTACTCTCTCGTGAGCACTTTTCCTATCTCTACGTAGGACTCAAAAACCAGTTATTGCCTCTTGGGCCTTTTAGTCTTGATGCTGGGAAAGCTCGTGTTGGGGTGACCTTACCTTTGCATGCCTACTGTTCAAAAGAGTGTTTCAACTTAGTTGATAGATGCATGGATGAGATGAAGAAAAATCAGATCCCTTTTCGCATTGTTTCAGAAGCCTATTTGACTGAGAGTTGGGATGGTCTGGATACGCTGATTCTTTTTTCAGATTATTTATCTCCCCAAGGAAAACGAAAAGCTCAAGGGTTTTCAGCAGCAGGAGGGCAGCTTGTCATTCAAGGGGGGCCTCTAGGGATTGGAGAAACCTCTTGGTATGAATTTCGGGGCAGAGGGATTTGAACCCCCGACCTTCTGCTCCCAAAGCAGACGCGCTAGCCAAGCTGCGCTATGCCCCGAAGGAAAAAGATCCCACCATTTTAATCACCAAACCTTTTATTTGCAATTACCTTCCGATTTGAAGTATCATTTTTGAGAAAATTGGAGAAAATGATGGCAGCTGAAATTTCTGAAAGTGTTCAAGAAACTCCTTTAATAGAAGGCTATCCATTTCGTCCTACAACAACTGATGGAGTTGTTGATGCAGTCAAAGGTATTGCCTCATATATGATGATGCCCTTTTGGACTGGGCATGTCTCTTTTCAGTACTGTAAAATGCCTTTTCTTCCTGGTCAATATGGTCAAGAAACAAATAAGGTATATGAATATGCAAAACAGGTGTTCATTGTTTTTTTTGCGGTGCAAGCAATGATCGTGAGTTTGCCTTTTGCTCTATTAAGTTTTGCAGTTACAGGGCTGGCCAGAATTTTTGAATCAGAAAATTATCGTTATTTTTCAGGAAACGCAGTGGAGGTGACACCAGAAAAACCCAAGTTTTTTCACTTGAACTTTTGTGCTTTTTATGGAGGTTTACCTTATTTTCTTGGGGGAGTCACACCTGCAAGTGAACGGATCAATGGACTTGTGCAGGCGATTGATACAGTTAATCCTGATCTACTTTTCCTTTGTGAATGCAATAGAATGTTAACTTCTCCACTCTATTATCACCTCAAAGAAAAATACTCTCACTTCTTTGCCGATATTGGCCTCAATGCTTGGGGGATGGAAAACAGTTTATTTGTTGCGTCTCGCATGCCAATTCTTTCAGCTCCACGATATATTCCTTTCAATAGCAAGGTAGAAGGAGACCAGAAATTCATCAGACGTGGTTTTTTTGCCATGGAAACAGAAGATAAGTGGTATATCTACACACATTTGCACTCTAAAGATGGAGACCAAGACCGAAAGATTCGGCAAGAGCAGCTCGATCATATTCAGGCTTTTATTGATGAGAATACGGGAGATAAACCCTGTGTTCTTCTCGGAGACTTAAATATCAACCGTCTTGAAAAGCCTAATACCGATTACCAAAAAATGATTGATCGGGGGTATAAAGATGGTTTTCCTATGCAGCATCCTGAAGCTTTTACGGGAAGCGATCAGATTAATAATCTCTCGAAAGGTATTCAAGAAGAAGCTCCTCCAGAAGTGATTGATTACATCTTAATCAATGACAAAGGAAAAAATATTTCTCTTCAAATTGATTTATTTGAAACCTACCATGAAAGACTAGACCTTTCTCTTTCTGATCATAAAGGTTTAATCGGAGTTGGTTAAAAAAAGATTTGCATTCGTATACTATTCGTTGTATGAGTCGATTTTTTAATTAGATGGAATGTCTATGTCTGCATTTAATGAATTCGAAGCCGTTAAACGGTTAAGAGAACTCGCAGAAAAACCAATTGATCTCTCTAAAGAGGGAGCTCTTTCGCCGAAGCGGATCGAGCAGATGGTTGCTTCTAGTCTCAATCTTAAGCTTTTTTATGGAACAGAGAGAGTCACTGATAAAGTGATAGATGCTCTCTTTGATTTGGCTAAAGAAGCAAATGCACTTGAGAAAATGCATCAAATGCAAAACGGAGAAGTGATCAACAAAATTGAGGGATATGAAAGTGAAGAGCGGTCGGTTTTACATACAGCGATGCGTGATTTCTTTGACCGAAGAGGAGAAGCCGAAGTTGCAAAACAGGCATCAGCTGATGCTTATGCTGAGCTTGAAAAGCTGAAGACCTTTTTAGATGAGGTTGATAAGCAAAACTTCACAGACATTGTACAAGTGGGGATTGGCGGGTCAGAGCTAGGCCCTAAAGCTATTTATCTTGCTGTGGAAGCTTTTCGCAGACAAGGACGTCAAGCACACTTTGTATCTAACGTTGATCCAGATGATGCTGCTAATGTTTTACAAGGTATTGATCTCAGTAAAACACTTGTTGTGATTGTATCTAAATCGGGCTCTACGCTTGAAACACGTACGAATGAGGAGCTTGTCCGTAAGCATTTCCTCGATGTTGGCCTTTCTCCAAAAAATCATATCATTGCTGTGACTGGTAAGGGGAGTCCAATGGATGACCCTGAGAATTACCGGGCTTCTTTTTATATTTGGGATTTTGTTGGTGGACGTTACTCGGTCACTTCAATGGTTGGATGTGTTACCCTTGCTTTTGCAGTTGGCATGGAAAAACTTCTCGAGTTTTTACGAGGGGCTAATGCAATGGATAAAGTGGCTCTCAAAGAAGATCCTCACGAGAACCTCCCACTTCTTTCGGCGCTCTTGGGTATCTGGAACCATAACTTTTTAGGTCTTCCAACAACAGCTGTTATTCCATACTCACAAGCCATGTCCCGTTTTCCTGCTCACCTGCAGCAATGTGATATGGAGTCGAATGGTAAACGGGTTGATAAGCAAGGAACCCCTGTTGATCATTGGACAGGCCCTATCATTTGGGGAGAGCCGGGAACAAACGGACAGCATTCCTTCTATCAGCTGATTCATCAAGGAACAATTCCCGTTCCTGTTGAATTTGTTGGTTTTCGCGATTCACAGTTTAATGTAGACAATGAGTATGAAGGGACAACATCTCAAGAAAAGCTCCTTTCAAATCTTTTTGCGCAGTCTATCGGCCTTGCAACGGGGAAAAAAAGTGACAATCCCAATAAGGAATTTCCTGGAAACCGTCCCACAAGAATTCTGCTTGCTAAGCAATGTGATCCATACACCATTGGAGCTATTTTAGCCCACTATGAGCATAAGGTTGCTTTTCAAGGTTTCATATGGAATATCAACTCATTTGATCAAGAAGGTGTTCAGTTGGGCAAGGTTCTTGCCAACAAAATCATTGAGCAATTTGCAAAAAAACGACAGGGAGAAGAGTTTGAGAAAGATTTTCCTCTAGGTGCAGTTTATCTCAGTCAACTTGAGGAGCTTTAAATGAAAAAAGGCTCAGCAATGAGTTGGTGGATTTGGACCTTAGCGGTCATTTTTCTATTCTATGAATTTTTCATTCGTGTCTTTCCAACAGCAATGGTCTCAGAACTCATGGCGGCATTTAATGTGACGGCAGGAACGCTTGGGACGCTTAGTGCTTTTTATTTCTATGCCTACGCTCCTATGCAAATTCCTGTTGGACTTTTGATGGACCGCTTTGGAGCACGAAAGCTTTTGACCTTTGCTTCTTTAATTTGTGCGATTGGAAGCTTTCTCTTTGCTATTTCGCACCATTTAGCGACTGCTGAAGTTGGACGTTTTTTTATGGGGATTGGATCAGCGTTTGGATTTGTCGGGATGGTCTACGTCTGCTCACATTGGTTTCCCTCAGAAAAGCTAGCTCTTTTAGTTGGACTTGGAAATTCAATAGGGATGCTGGGTGCTGTTGGAGCAGAGGGGCCGCTGGCTCTTTCTGTGACAGCATTTGGTTGGCGTTTAACGGTTCACGGTTTTGCAATTGTAGGATTTATTCTGGCTGTAGCTCTTTTTCTTTTCATTCGAAGTGAACCTCAGCGCATGAAAAAGGGAGAAGGAAAAAGAGCAACGCTTGATCTCATGAAAAATTTAAAGGCCGTTTGCTCTAACCATCGGACCTACCTTAATGCGATCATTGCTCTTCTTTTTTATATGACAACTGCCGGCTTTGCATCTCTCTGGGGAATTCCTTTTTTGATTCAAGAATATGGCATGGAAAAATCTTTTGCCGGGTATGTCGTTTCCATGATCTTTGTTGGATGGATTGTAGGTGGGCCAATTATTGGTCTCATTTCCGATCGCTTTAATAAACGCAAGCCATTTCTCTTTATTAGTGTTTTTCTAACAGGTATTGCACTTTTACCTGTGATCTATATTACTAATCTCCCTGTCTATTTGATCTTTATTTTGCTCTTTTTAGTTGGATTTTTCTCTTCAGCACAACTACTCAATTTTTCACTTGCCATTGAGCTCAATCCTATTGAGGCAAAAGGAACTAGCATTGCCTTAACCAACTTTATCGTTGCAGTGGGTTCTTCTATCATTCAGCCACTTCTTGGTTATTTTCTTGACCTGGGATGGGATGGTGTGATGAAAAACGGAGTTCCTTTTTACTCTGTTACAGACTATCGCCAAGCAATGATTAGCTTTCCAGCAACCCTTCTTTTAGCACTGATATTGCTTTTTTTCTTAGGAGAAAAAAAACACCGAAAAGAAGAGACTTCCAAGATCATTGGTTTGGACTAGACACCAGAAAAAGAGCAAGGACGTTCGTACTTGGCCTTTCTTCTTTGCTCTCGAATTTCTCCAAGTAAAGTGACTCCAATTCCAACTAGAATGACAACTCCTCCCACAATTTGAGCAAAGTTAGGAACTTCTCCTAAAATCAAATATGCAAAAAGGGTTCCTGCAACTGGAGTTAAAGCTGTTGCCATTGAAATGTCTGCTGAAGAGGCATTTTTTACCCCTTTAAACCAGGTGATTTGCCCAACTACAATGATAATGGCGCCATAGATAAGCATCCACTCCCAAAGGAAGGGTGAAAAGAGGTCATCAAAATGGTGGACACCGAAAACTGATGTGACAATGATTGCAAAGAGAATCACACCTACAAGCATCCGCATGACACTAAAGACACCAACTGAGACATTTTGGAGCAACTTGCGGCTCAGCTGAACAGCAATGATACTCATTAATGTGGCAAGTCCTGTGAGGATTTCTCCTCCTTTAGGAAGATTTTGCAAAAAATGGTTCACAGTAGGGTTTCCAACGTCAATCATTTTCATGCTCATCCTGTCTTGCATAGGAGGTTGGTCTAAAAAGAAAATTAAAATGATTCCTCCAAATGCAATTAAGGCCCCAACAATCGCAGTGGCTTTAGCCTTTTCTCGAAAAAAGAGATAGGCAAAGAAGAGGCTTAAAGGAACGTCAATCGTTGAAATTAAAACGACATTGGTCACTTCGGTAAGCATCAGGGCAATAAAGAAAAAAGCTGGTGCTAAAACCCCGGAAAATAGGATCAAAATCAACATACTGATCCAGATTTTACAGGGAATACCTCTGACTTCACTGAGGCGCCAATCTTTACGGTAAACTATGAGAAGAGTGATACCAGCAATGACATTGCCAGCAAAAAAGAGATTACAAAAAGAAATCGGATTATGGCCTGACTTTGTTGGGTGCATGGCACCAAGCTCGCCGATTTTAGCAACAACAGCGTTTGAGGCAGCAAAGATGAGAATTGAGATCCAAAGCCAAATTAAGGTGTGATTGGCATGGCTAGACTTTTCGCTAGGAGTACTCATATATAACCTAAATTTTTTATTAGATATATATTAATGTAATAAATATTTTACTATTACTTATTAAGAATAATAAAAATTCGTTTTTATTTCGTTTTATGTGAATTTATGATATAATTCTACTAATAATTTGGTGGAATATGGCTCAACCAATCATTGCCCAACCCAGTTCTATCGTTTCTGAGAAGTCTATCTCACAACCTCATACCCTAGAAAGACAAGTAAAAATTTTAACTAATACCCCTCTTGAAACAAGACTTTTTTCTTATGGAAAGGCATTAAGCGGAATCGTTTATGCTTTCTTTTCACTATTTATGCCTCTTATCTATGCAATTTTTGGCTCTTTTCGCTCTCACTTCACTGAGATGATCAACCTGAAAGGGGATTTAGCTCAAAATAAGTTTGATGTCCTTCAAGAAGTATTGGAAGCTTCTAACTACGAAGACATTGTGGGTTTTGTTGATAGAGGAGACCGAGAGGGGTTTCGAGAGCATTTTATAAGTTTCACTTCTCGGGAATATGGGCAAGAGGAAGTAGCTGAGCTTGCTAAGAGTCTTTTCTTACCAACGCTATATGCAGATGTAAAATCCCAGGCATTAGAACTCGTTCAAGATAAAGCATTATACGAAGAGATTGAGGCTATCGACGTTGATGACCCCCACCTTTTTCTCCGCATAGCAGAAAAGAAAGTTCAAAGTTTCCCATTAGTTGAAAAAAGGCTTAAACTGCTGCACCTCGCTGTTTCTAAGAAAATAAAGCAGCGAGATCAAGAGGCGAAGTGCAAAATGCAACAGGTGCTATACTCTGCTGGTTTTGAACATCAGAAACTCCAAAAGACAATTGATTCTCTTGCAATTGAAGGATGTCATTTTCAAAACATAGAACAGTTTTTGATTGGCAAAGGAATATTTGGAAAAGATCCTTCAAACTCCACTTTTCAAGCAGGGCTCTTTCTTTTAAATCAGCAACTAGGATCGATCCGTGACAAGCAGCTGATTGCAGGTTTTTATTTCCTTATTGAGAGCTTGCGTAACTCTACAGATGAAGATCAATTTGGTTTTCACGTCGGTCGACAAATTCGAAACTTAGCTTCACTTGCTTCATTTTCTCCAATATATCAAGAGTTAAATGAACAGTTTGGAAGGTCAAACGTCTATGTCTCTCTCTTACAAGACCTCTGTTCGACCCTCCATATGCGAGTACCTGGTGCTAGAGAGCTAAGACAGCTCGGTGGGCTTTATCTAAATCAAATTCAAGAGAAACATGGACCGATACCCGAAGAAGGAAAAAAAGTGACTTATCTAGCAAAAGCTATGGATGAGGCTCTTGAAAAGCATAAAAAATTTTCCTTTGAATCTTTCAAAGACAAAGCACTAACAGATAGAGGAAATTTCGATATTGGAGTGGGGTGCTTTCAATTGGGAAATCGATCGATTCAAGCAGCATTTGGCCCCATCCACAAAAGTGATCAAGCTTTCGAAGCTCATCTTGCGTCCTTAAAAGAAAGAGGCGGGATCCATCTTCATCAAGGGCTTGTAGATTCGCCTGAATCCTTACGTAAATTAGAAGGGAAATATCCTTCTGTTCTGCGAGTTTTTTCTATGCCACTTGATGGTATTACTTCAAAACTGAGTGGTAAAAAACGAGATTACTTTCTCGACTTTAAGACACCTGAAGAATTTCTCTTGAAGTACACAAAATTTGCTTTATGTAACCAGACAGAAGAAGACGCCTCATATAAAGCTCCAACAATCAGAGCGCTTACTGGTGATAGCCACTTGCATATTGCTGAGAATAATGACAATGGTTTTTATTTCAGCCGGGATGTGATGAGTACACATCAATTTAGATTAGGTTTTGAAAAAGCGGCTCAAGCCTTTACCCATGTCGATCCAGCCCAAGAAGATAAAGAGCGAGTAGCTCATGCACTGCAACTGGGTGCTCAAGGTTTTTTAACGGTTGGAGCCATTGTTAAAACGTTGCAAGATCTTCCTGTTGATCGTCGTGATGACTTCATGACAGCTACTTTTAAACAAGCATTTGAGCGAAATGTTGATCGGGGAATTGTTATGAATGTCCTTACGGAAGTTTATTTCCATTTACTTTCAGGTGAACCTTTGAGTGAAGATGTCATGAAAGAAATGATAGGAACAGTCATAGCTCGTGCCGAGCTTATTGTAGGGCATGAAGTGACTCTAAGCGATTATCAAATGCTAAGCGACTTGTTGCGGATGATTGGAGCCGATGAGAATCGTGTACGTGGAGCTCTTCAAGATTATCTGAGAGAGGGATTTGATGTTGATGGAGAGACTTCTTGTCGATTTAGTCCATTTATTAGTCAGGCACCAGACCGGGCCAAGCGTAAAAAGATCACAACTGAAAAAGAGATTTTTGAAGCAAGAAAACGATTTAAGCCTATTCGTAATAAAGGATCATACGGGTCGATTATTTACATGGATCGGGAAGGAAAACCTTATGGGATTTTTAAGTCAATTGACGCTCACTTTTCGATGGATAAAAGAGTGAAGTCTAAAGTGATCGATATGATGGGAATTACAGAGCAAGAAGGGTATCTTCCTCTATCAGAAATGCGTCAGGTCGGAGCGATGATTTCAGAAAGAGCGACTTACTTGCTTGATCAGGTTTTATTGACACACTCTGTTCCAAAAACAGAGATCATATATGCCCAAGGGCATAAAGGATCTTTCCAACACTTTGTTCATGGCTACAAAGAAGCAGAAGAAGTCGTACTGCCTGCAAAAGAAGGGTTAAATAAATCTGACATCAACAAATACCAAAGGTTTGTTATTCTCGACTACCTTCTCGGGAACTTAGATCGAAAATTAGATAATTGGATGGTTAAATTGACTAGTGATGGGAGGCACTTTAAAGATATCAAGGGGATCGATAATGCAAATTGTTATCCCAAAGGGCACCTTCCCAAACCAGGGATGCTTGATGGGTCTACGTGGTACCAGTACGCATGGAAAGACTTGGATTTATCAACGATACCTCTTTCTCAAGATATGGTGAAGTTTATCGATTCTTTGACAGATGTTAAGCTCGATTCAATCATAAGCTTGTGGAAGAGCGACCTAGGTCCTGAATACTTCGAATCTTTCTTTGGTGGCTCTGAAGGAGAAGCAATTAAAGCACTTAAAGACCGTGTTAGAGTCTTGCGTAAGTTTGCAGAGGAATCCCGAACTAATCCAAGAACACTCCGAGAGCTAGCGTCTTATAACACGTATGAGGCAATCAAAGAGTATTTGGGAGAAACTTTAGCCTCTCAAGCAACCTATGTTCTTCCAACGTACAGTTGATCACTTGTAATCGTACCTGCTTCAACATAGAGGAAACGGCTATGAGAAACCTCTCCTATAAATTCATCAGAAGGAACAGTTAGAAAAACCTGTCCAATTGAAGAAATTGCTTCGTGGAGTAGAGCTGTGCGATTTTCGTCGAGGTGAATGCCAAAATCGTCAATCCCAAGTAGTGCTTCCGCCGAAAGTCGCTCTCTTTCTGCCATCTTTAAAGCTGCGATACAGGTCCTCTTTTGCCCTTCACTGGCATAAGTCTTAGCATCCTTCTTCTGATAGGAAATTAGAAAATCATCGCGGTGAGGGCCACTTAAAGTTGTTCCTAAGATGAGTTCTTTTTTACGTTGCTTCTTAAAAATATGCTGAATGTTTTCTAGATGTTTCATTCCTACTGAAGGAGAGTAGAAGAGATCAAACTGGTCATTAGAATCAGAAAGTTTTTTGGAGAATTCTTGTACTTTGGGACTGAGCTCTTCGAGAAGATGAGCTCGTTTGAGCATCAAGTACTTTGCAGAGTCGGCCATCATCTCCTCCCAACTATCCAGGCTCTCTTCATTTTTAGCTTTTAAGAGAGTGTTTCGGTGTTTCATGGCCTTATGGTAACGCATCAAGTGATGAACATAGGAGGGATCGCTTTGAGCTAGCTGGATGTTTAAAAAACGGCGTCTCTCGAGCGGGGCTCCAGCAATCAGTTGGCTATCAACTGGAGCATAGAGAACAGAGGGAAGAAGACCCAGTAGATGTGAAAAATTGTTAAGAGTTGTTGCGTTATAGTGAATTTTTCGGTTTTTTCCATCAAACCCAATCGAAAGGGATTGTTCAATCCCATCTTTTTCAAACTGAGCTTCAATGTAAAAATGGGAGCTCTCTTTTCGAATTAGGTCTGTTAAGTGAGATGTGCGAAAGGAACGCCCTGTACTAAGTAGATAGAGAGCTTCTAAGAGGTTGGTTTTCCCTGCACCATTTTTTCCATAGATTAGATTAACTCCCGGGCTAAACGTGACAGCCTCGTTCACATAATTTCGAAAGTTGCGAAGGACGAGCTGTTTCAGTCGCATTTCTTAAGCCGAGGTCAGCCGCATGGGCATGATCACAAAATTTGCCGTTGTCGAGTCTGTAATGAGTCCTGGGTTATGAGCATTGGTGGTTGCAAAGGAAACAGTTTCATCTTTGCAGTGACGTAAGATGTCATGAAAGAAGAAAGGATTGAATGCGATTTCAAACTTTTCACCAGAATAATCTACGGGCATGGAAACCTTTCCATCGCCAATTTCACTACTATTAGCAATAAGAGTCAGTTCTCCAGGGTTGAAAATAAAGTGGACCGAATGATTTTTTTCGCTTGTAAATAACGCAATTTGTTTGAGCAAAGACATGAGCTCTTCTCTGTGGAGAGAAAACTTTTGATCTGACGTTGCCGGAATCACACGTTCGATATCAGGGTAATCACCAGAAAGCAGTTTGGTGACAAGAGTTGTGGATCCTACTTCAAGGCTGACTTTGTCTGGCAAGAGAGAGATTCTGATTTCGCTTTCATCATCCAGCATTTTGACCATTTCTTCACAGGCCTTAAGAGGAATGAGGTAGTCATGCTTGTGTTCCCCTTGAATGTCTATGGATGTATGGATTTTGGCTAAGCGTTTGCCATCTGTTCCGATAAATGTTGCTAGATTGTTCTCCACATGCATGAGAACACCATTGAGAACGTGGCGGCTATCTTCACGTGCTGCTGCAAAGACTGACTTGGTGAGCATTTCTTTGAATGTTTTTCCAGGTAGGGCAAAGCTTTGTCCTTGGCTCATATCAGGAAGTGAGGGAAATTCACTTTTATGAATACCATTGATACGAAACTCGGAGCTTCCTCCACGCACGTAAGCAATTTCTCCTGTCGAGCATTCAATTTCGATATCTTGAGCAGTCATCTCTCTCACGAGTTGAAAGAAACGTTTTGCAGGAAGGGTGATGGCTCCTTCTTCAATGACATTTGCTGTAGTCTGCGCTCGCGTGCTGACAGTTAGATCTGTTGCACTGATGATAAGATTACCATCAAATGCTTCTATTAAAATGTTCGCCAGAATAGGAATTGCTGGCTTAGAGGAGACAACTCCTTGAATGGTTCCAATCAGTTGGACAAGTTCCGTTCGCGAAATGATAACTTTCATGGTGTATCCCTTAATTACTTTCATTACATAGAAAAATAATTCACTTATCTTCCTGTGTCAACCCTGATGTTTAAGTATGCGTGCAATTGAGCGCTTTTCTTCTCGTTCTTTAATGGATTGTCTTTTGTCATGGTGTTTTTTTCCTTTGGCAACACCCAGTTTGACCTTCACAATTCCTTTTTTGAGGTACATTGCTAAAGGAATAATGGTTAACCCTTTTTGCTCAATTTGCTTTTTCAACTTAGCAATCTCATAGTGGTGAAGAAGAAGCTTTCGTTCTCGGCGTTCTTCATGGTTGAAGACATTTCCAAATTTGTAGGGGGCTATTGAAGCCTGTTTTAAAAAGGCTTCGCCTTTGTTGATGACGACATAAGCATCCTGGAGCGACCCGCCGTGATCACGGAGAGATTTGATTTCGGTGCCCAAAAGGACAATGCCGGCCTCGTAGGTCTCAAGAATTTCATAGTCATGGCGTGCGCGCCGATTTGAGACCAGTTCTGACTCACTTTTTTTTCCCATAGGATCTAGTGTAATCTCCCTTGCCTTTTACCTCAATTTTTCTGATAATTATCCCGTTAAACAGGAGAAAAAAATGAAAAAAGGACTTATTTTAGCAGGTCTTGCAGTTCTTCTCGTCACAGGTTGTTCAACTTCCTACCATCAGAAAGGCTTTTTTGGAGATGGCTATAGTGACTATCGAGTGAATCAAGATAAATTTGCCATCACATTCCGAGGAAATGAATATACAGATTCAGAGGACGTCAGGCGTTATGTAATGATGCGCGCAGCAGAGTTAACCGTTCAAAATGGATTTCGCTATTTTACCATCATTTCAGAAAAAGATATTTCTCGTCAGGCAGTTGAAACTTCAACAACCGAAAGCGAGGAAAGAATCCTGACTAGAAAGGAAAAGAAACAAGCTCCAGGGATTGATCTCATGATCCGCTGCTTTGATCAGCCTACAGGAGACTCTATCGATGCTCGTGAGTTTCTTTCTTTTAATCCAATTAAAAAGTCGTAGAAAAAGGTTTAGGTTTTGTAACCTAAACCTTAATTGCAATAGCTGTTTTCTACCATATTCATGATCATAAAAAAGGAGGACAAACATGGCGGTTATATCAGACCCTAATGCATCAGCATTTCAACCATTCCTTTGCCAGTTTTGCATGATGAACTCTATGATTATCAAGAATCATACAAATCTTATTCTTTGCTTTGTAGATTAGCCGACGTAAGAACTTATTATTTATAACATTAATTGTTTAAAAAATATTTGGTATTGCTACGATCAACAAAATTTTTTCTGAACCATGCGTTGATCAAATAGTTAGATGGAGAAGCTTTATGAAATATAAATTATTAATTCTTTTTTCATTCTTAATATCTGTTGTTCCAAATATTGGATTTTCACAAGAACAACAAGTTGAAAAAAAAATTCGGGTATATTTTTCGGCAAAAGTTAGTAAGCCCCAATATCAAAAATTCAATTCAGGTGTTCGAGAAAAGATATTTAATGAAAATTATCAAGTTTTTATGCCTCAGAGTCTCTTTATTCCGGAATTAGAGTTTGAAACGATTGAAAAGTGTGCTTATGAAGCAGATAAAGCAGCAATTGATTGGTCGGATATTGTATTCTTGCTTTCTCCTTATGGAAAAGACTGTGCTTGGGAAATTGGGTATGCAAAAGGAAAAAATAAGTTTATTATTGGTTTTTTATCAGATAAAGAATCGATTGGGGATTCTATGGTAATAGGATCTCTTCATCTTGCTATAACAGATGATCCAGAAGTTATGAGTATTTTGGCAAAAGATGATAGAACAAAAGATAAATGCCTTTTCCTTGGAGAAGAATCATTTGATAATCTAGTTATGCCATTTTACAATAGGGAATGTCATTTAAGAGAGATATTACAAGCAAATGGTGGCTAATTAAGTTCATATTTACCATAGAGCCCCCAGTGAATAAAGGAATTTGGCGTTGCTAACTAAAGATATTCTTCCCAATTAGCAGTGAAAAAAACGGTTAAAGTAGCATAGACCATATGCAATGCTTTTGAGTAACAAAATGTACGTCGATGGAAACGGGCTAGAT
>Ga0180433_10003077_pt1 | contig 24883 bp, 27 predicted proteins | sample SS_ome_8_FD_132980 | JGI IMG/M metagenome (GOLD analysis project Ga0180433, IMG submission 132980) | Hypersaline lake sediment archaeal communities from the Salton Sea, California, USA - SS_1_D_1 metaG | ecosystem: Environmental > Aquatic > Non-marine Saline and Alkaline > Hypersaline >... | reverse complement strand
CAGCCGGAAGAAACTCATGCCGCTTTGACGGCGAAGAGATGACTTGGGTAAAACCTATAAGGATTGATTAGTTAAGAGGTTAAAATTATAGTTGACAAGGAACACGCTTTCAGAGATGACAAGTCGAGACTGGGACGATTAAAGACTGCAATTTTTCTATTCTGCGGGTCCCTCCGCTCGCTGGTGCTCGGTCGGGATGACAGAGAAAAGAAACTAATGAAGATAGCCGTGGAGCCGTGGTGCGGCTAAAAAACAAATACCAAATAACAAAAATGAAAATAAGGAAGATGATTGGATCCCTGACTACTGCATTCAGGGATGCTTCGCAGATTGCCGCGGAGCCGCGGTGCGGCTAAAAAAACAAATAACAAAAAACAAAAATCAAACTATCGAAGATTGCTTCGCACGCTCGCAATGACCACCATTCTTACTGGATTCCCGATCGGGGTCGGGAATGACACAGGGAGAGAAACTAAGGAAGATTGCTTCTCAAGCTCGCAATGACAAGCTTCATCTATGATTTTCGATTTTCAAATGCCAATTTTCAATTGAAATTTCTTATTGCTTTGCAATGTCTCGGGGGGATTCCTCACTTCGTTCAGAATGACAAAGTCGTGGTGAGAGGTAAATTATGTTCGGTGCCCAGATCCGTTCGACTTCGTCCGCCGTTGTCGGACTCCGCTCAGGATAACCCTATTCATTTTGGATTTACACTTCGGTATTGATGATTTATAATTCAGCGTCGTGGCTGGTTTTGCAGTTGGTGTTATGCATATTAAGGGAGGTTGTTATGAAAAAGATAATCACGGTATTGGCCATAGCCGTGCTGGTAGGCGGATGCGGCGGCAACAGCGGTCAAGAGGTTCTCGTTAGCGCAGGCGAGGATACGTTTACCAATCCAATCAAGGACAGGGGCGCGGACCCGTGGGTGTTCTATCACGACGGGATGTATTATTACACCAACACACTCGGCAACAAAATCGGCTTATGGAGAACAAAAGACATCACCGAACTGCGAAATGCCGAATACAAAACCGTTTACGTCCCACCCAAAAACACAATGTACTCCAAACAGCTCTGGGCGCCTGAAATTATGAACATCGACGGAAACTGGTATGTCTATTTCGCCGCCGACGACGGTGACAACTTCAATCACAAAATGTACGTTATCGAAAACACCTCGCCCGACCCGTTCGAAGGCGAGTTCAAGATGAAGGGAAAAATTCAGACCGACAAAAATGACAACTGGGCCATCGACGGCTCACTCTTCAAACACAAAGGCGATTATTATATGATATGGTCGGGGTGGCCAGTCACGCCCTTCGTCGAATATGAAACACAATGCATCTACATCGCCAAAATGAAAAACCCCTGGACACTCGCGACCGACCGAGTCCTGCTCTCGAAACCCGAACATTACTGGGAAAAAATCTGGATCAATCCCGAAGAATGGAACAACACCAACGACCATAAATGCTACGTCAACGAAGGTCCCGAAGTCATCGCACACGATGACAAACTCTTCCTCGTCTATTCCGCCTCCGGGTGCTGGACGCCCCACTACACCCTCGGTATGTTGATTGCCGACGCTGATAGCGACATCCTCAAACCCGACTCATGGACAAAAGTCCCCCATCCCGTCTTCCAGCACTCAGCCGAAAACGGCGTGTACGGGACGGGGCATAACTGCTTCTTCAAATCGCCGGACGGGAAGGAAGACTGGCTGCTCTACCATGCCAATGACAATCCGGAGGACGGATGCGGCGGCAAGAGGTCGCCCCGGGCCCAGTTGATACAATGGAACGAGGACGGGACGCCTGATTTCGGGGTGCCGCTATCGACCTCAACGCGTATCAGGAAGCCGTCGGGGACGAAATAAGAAAGAGCAGGCAAGGTGATTTTATTTTGACGCAGACGTTGAGGGTAATATGATACGGGGCAGTTGCAAGAGGTCCGGTGATTCATTCGCTTTGTAATAAGCGGTTATTAAATATATCGCTGTGAGCTTTTTTGGAGGGATGGGTGATGCGGAAAGTGCTTCCACCGACATATTTTTTGGCAGCGATTTTGTTGGCGGCTGTGCTTCATTTTGTTCTGCCGGTGCGAGAAGTGGTTGGTTCGTTCTGGAGGCTATTGGGTATGGTGCCTCTGGCGGTCGGGATATTTTTGAACCTGGCCGCCGACCGGGCTTTTAAAAAGTACGGGACGACGGTCAAGCCGTTCGAGGAGTCGAACGTTCTTGTTACGGAGGGAGTTTTTCGCGTCAGCCGTCACCCGATGTATCTGGGTATGGTGCTGATTCTGCTGGGGGCCGCGGTGCTGCTCGGTTCGGTGACGCCCTTTGCGGTTGTCGCTGTATTGGCGGTGGTGTTCGACCGGGTGTTCATCGCGCCGGAGGAACGAATGCTGGAGGAGGCCTTCGCGGAGCGGTTCCGTGAGTACCGTAAGCGCGTCCGCAGGTGGATTTAGAGGCATAAAAGATTATTCTCAGCAGCAACTATAATCTCCCTCACGATTTCAAAATCGTCTTTAGGGGCGGATTTTAAGAAAGTGCTTATTGGGGGGCGGGAAACGGCCGATATAGCAGGTGCGGATAAACTCGTTCAGCGGAGTACCAATGGGAGGTATTGTTTATGAGCAGAATAGTGAGAATGGTTGTTGCAGTTATGGAGATTCTCGGCGGTCTCATCGGAATTGGTTTGATTGCGTATGCTTTATTCAGTGAGCCCCTTAGTCAGTCGTCAGTGATTGTCCACTGCGGATTTGTGCTGGTGTTTTTATACGGCATCGCGGCGGGCGTTGCTCTTCTTAGGACGGAACGACTCGGCCTGGTGCTGAGCATCCTCTATATGGTCATCCAGATTCCGATTGTCACCACGTCAATATTTTCCTTCGACCTTTTCTCCGGGGCGAGTGTCAATATGCTCTTGTATGAGTCAGGGTGGTGGTTCAATTTTCTTTTCGGCAGCCGTTATTATTTTAATCTCAACAGCTATGAGCCGTGGTGTTTCGGGGTGAACATTCTCGCACTGGCGTTATTTATTCTGCTTATCCGGGAGCTGTGGCTGGAGAGAGCGGCCTCACGAGACGTTGAGACCGAGGCACCGGTGCACTATGAGCAGCCGGAGGCCATCGAACCGCGGCCAAAGTTCGCCTGGCGGCAAAATTAAACAGACCACCTGACTGACCAATAACAAGTTCCCTAAGGATTGTCGTTATTTTCTCCGGAGCGTTTCCAAAAAGTCCTTGTCTGAGACCCGCTGCCAGCCATTGGGCCAAGTGAGGTTTCTTACCGCCAGTCGCAGCTCTGCCTCTAATCGGGATTAGGGTTGAAACATAAACTCTGAGCGATATAATCAGAGCTGTTTGAGAAACGAATAGAGGAGGACTGACGATGTATATTGCGGTTGTCGTTGTCGCGTTCGTCATGATTGCCATTGTGCTGATGTATAACAGCCTGATTGTCAAGCGGAACCAGGTGGACAATGTGTTTTCGACGATTGATGTGATGCTGAAGAAGCGGTACGACCTGGTGCCGAATCTGGTTGAGACGGTCAAGGGCTACATGACACATGAGCGGCAGTTACTTGAGGAGGTGACCAAGCTGCGTGCACAGGCGATGGAGCAGCGTGGCCGGCCCGATGCGCAGGTGGAGATTGATAATATTTTCGGCGGGCTGTTAGGTCAGTTGTTTGCGGTGGTTGAGAATTATCCGGATTTGAAAGCGAGCGGCAATTTTATGCACCTGCAACGGACGCTGACGGACCTTGAGGAGCAGATATCAGCGGCCCGGCGGGCGTACAACGCGGCGGTGACGGATTTCAACACGGCGATACAGGTGTTCCCGACGAATATCCTGGCGGGGACGATGAATTTTAGAAAGCGGAAGCTGTTCGTGATACGGGACGAAGAGAAAAGGGTTATTGATGCCGGGGAAGTGCTTAAGACATGAAGAACGACAAGGAATTGTTGGAGTTTTATAAAACGGAGCTGTTAAAGGATTTGCAGGGGCTGGAGCAGCAGCGTAAAAAGGTTGCCAGGAAACTAACACTATTGACTGCCATCGCCCTGTGTCTGGCACTGGGGATTATACTGCTGCTGTCGTCCAAGTTCGGTTTTTTAGCGGCCATCGTGATTGCCATAATCATTACCTGCGCTATCCTTGCAATCGGATATAAGGTTGTCGCCAGCGGTTACAAGGTCACCTTTAAAAATCTGGTGATTGAGCGGCTGGTGAAGTTCATCGACGAAGGTCTTTCTTACAACGCCCGTATGCATGTTCCCAAGACACTTTATATGATGTCGGAGATTTTCAAGCGACGGCCGGACCGGTACCGCGGGGATGATTATGTCAAGGGGACATTAGGGAAGACGGCGATTGAATTTTCCGAGATACATTCGGAATATAAGACGCACGACAAGAACGGCACACACTGGCATACGATATTCAAGGGGCTGTTTTTTATCGGTGACTTTAACAAGCATTTTACGTGCAAGGTGGTGGTGCTGCCGGACAGGGCGGAGAAGCTGTTCGGGCACGTAGGCAAGATGCTTCAGTCGTGGAATATTGCGCGTGACGACCTGGTGAAGCTCGAGGATGTGGAGTTCGAGAAGCAGTTCGTGGTGTACGGCAGCGACCAGATACAGGCACGATATATTCTCTCGCCGTCGCTGATGAAACGCATCACGGAGTTCAGAGAAAAGACGGGGCGGGACATTTATCTGTCCTTTCAGGCCTCAAAGGTGTTTGTGGCGGTGCCGTATCGGCGGGATCTGTTCGAGCCCAAGATGTTCCGGAGCGTGCTGGATTTCGAGCCTATCAAAGAGTATTACGAGGACCTGAATCTGGCGCTGGGAATCGTCGAGGACCTCGATTTGAATACAAGAATCTGGACGAAGGAGTAAATTTTTCCACCTCTTTTTGGGGCATTTCACCGTAACTATTTATCCAACAACGAGTTAAAGAGGAAAAGGTTTTTAAAAAATATGTAAAATTGTCTTGACATATTGTAAAGTATATTTTACTTTATATCCGATATGTTTGACATAAGCATAATTGAGAGTTGAAAGGAAAAGCAATGAAAAGAATACAGAAGATCGCGTGGTTTACCTTGGTGATGCAGGCATTGGCGCTGGTTTGCAGCCTGACGGCTGTTGGTGTCTTTTACTTTGGTCTCAGCTGGCCGCTGCGACGGGCGGCTGCGGGATTCGGATTTATAGGAATCATGGGATTTTCGGGTTTAGCACCGCTGATATTCAAAAAAGACAAGGATGATATGAAGCCTGATGAAAGGGATCTGCTTATAAAAAGGAAGGCGATGCTGGCGGCGTATTGGAGTTTCTGGCCGTTATTTGTTCTGGCGACGATGATTCCATGGTTCATCATAGGACCAACGGGTTCCATCACGGTGAATTACCTGCCATGGATGGTGTTCGGCGGAATGTTTTATGTTACGATGATATACTCAATAGTCACTTTGCAAGAGTACGGCTGGGGTGGGAAAGGAGAGGAGTCATGAACAGGACGCAGAAAACAGCGTGGGCCTTGTTAACACAGACGCTGGTTTTTCTTGGATTTTTCATATTTCTATTTTACGAAATTGCGGTTTTGAAGAAGCTTTTTCTTTCAATACACTGGGTTTGGGCCTTGATTTTCTTTGTTCTTGTGGCCGGAGGATTTGTTTTCATGTTTAAAAAACAAAGCCCAAAAGAGGTTCCAAGTGATGAACGCGACAAGTCAATCCAAGCACGAGCTATGATGGCGGCTTTTATTTCGTGCTGGGTACTGCTACCAGCGGGATGCCTCGTGCTTAGATTTGTTTTGGGAACAGGAGGTTCAATTGAAACCTGGTTATTAACATTAGTTATATTTTTTATACTTCTTATTACTATGCTGGTTTATTCGGTGGCAATTCTGATACAGTATGGTTGGAGGGAGAAGGGAGAACAATCATGAATAGAATACAAAAAATAGCTATTTATAACCTTATTGTGATTACAGCAAGTCTGACTTTTACTGCCGGTGCAGTGACGATAATGGCATTATGGGTCGGTTTTCCCATGGCCTCTGCCGGGTTTGGTTTTTTTGGAATATGCGCGCTTACCTTGTTTGCTCCATTATTTTTCAAAAAGGCAAAAAGGAATGTTGAGTATGACGAGCGTGATATTCAGATTACCAAAAACTCGGAACTTGTCGCCATGAATTTTTCTAATGGTTTTTTTATTCTGGTGAGCATAACAGCGCTTTTCTTGTTCGGACTGGAGGGAACCATTTCAGTTATTACACTACCGATTATGGTTGCCGGGGCATACGCGATATCAGGATTAGCAAGGTCGGTGTCGATATTAATTCAGTACGGCTGGGGAAGGAAAGGAGATTCGGAATGAGCAGATTATGGAAAATGGCGTGGATTAACATCGTTGTTCTTGGGATAGTATTTATATTGAGCGTACTGCTCATTATGCTTCTACCAAAGCCATTAAGCAGACAAAAATTAACTGAGTTGATAGCCGGTCTACTGAGTTACTGGCTGTTGATTATATTGGGGCTGTTTGTGTTCAGCGAGGTGTGGACAAAACGCAGACATAACGATCATATCGGCTGTGATGAGCGTGATTTATTAATTCAAGTTCGCAGTCTTCATGTCGGTGCTTGGTTTTTGATGGGTGTGTTTCTGTATATGTGGTGGCTTGTTGTGCCGGAAGATGCACTTGTAAAGTTGTGGATGCCGATACTACTGGGTTCGTCAGCTTTTGCTGGTACAATAGCATATTCGATAGCCATACTTTTCCAATATGGGTGGAGGGGTAAAAGTGGCGGATGAGAAGGTAACGAACACGATACGGCGGCTTCGGTTTGAGAAGAGCGAGATGAGCCAGCAGTCGCTGGCGGATGCGGTCGGGGTGACGCGGCAGACAATCAACGCCATCGAGGCGGGTAAATACCTGCCCAGTTTAGGGCTGGCGTTTCGGATATCACGAGTATTCGGGGTGAGCGTGGAAGAGGTTTTCCAATGCAAGGATGAGGAGAAGCGTTAGAACTTTCCAAGCAGTCAAATATCAAATTCCAAACAACATCAAAACACCAAGTTGAAATGTTCCAAGCATTTAGGTTGTTTTTTTCTAGTTCAATCCCCATTTTCTGGCAGAAAATTAACAAAACGGAATTTTTTCTTAATAAATTTTAATATTATCGTTGATAATTTAACGATAATCATTAATATATACATGAAATTAATTAAGGAGAATATAACTATGAACTCATTTATTGAAAAGAATAAGAAGCTGTTAAAATTCTACCATGCCGCTCTTCGGCTGTCAGGGTGGGTACTGTTGACTCTTGGGCTTGGCTCTGGCATTTTTGCATTACTTATCGTAAGAAACATCGGCATTAACAAAGCAGGAATCACCTCCTTGTTTGAGATCTCGTCTCAACCTTTGGATTTTATCCTCTTAGGTCTATTAGGACTTGGTATCGCCCAGTTGATTCGGTTTCTCGTTGATGATGAATGTAAATTGGGTTTCATTTTACGCCACGGTAGCAAATTTCTTTACGCCTATATCATTGTTATATCACTTGTAACAGCAATAAGAATTATCTTTACCATAATATATATCATGAATTCAGATGGAGATGACAAACTTGGTTTACTTTTTGGAATTTCAATTAGCTCCATCGTTTTAATTGGTGCAAAAGCGTTGATCTTGATTGGTCTGGCACAATTCCTAAAACGCATCATACCTGTCATAGAAGAACACAAATCGCTGGTCTAAAGGAGGTGTATTTATGATACGAACAAGATTAGATTATGTCCTTTTAGACAAGCGGATGAAGCTGAAGGACCTAGCAGAGGCAACGGGTATAGCGGTTAATAATTTATCGATACTGAAAACAAACAAAGCACGTGCGATTCGCTTTTCAACCTTGGATGTTATATGCAAGGCGCTGGAGTGCACGCCGGGGGATTTATTCGAATACACACCGGACGAAGAAGATGGAACATAGTTTTATTCGAGGTGGATGACTGAACGGCGGTTGTCGGCTTCGAGGGAGGCATTTTTAATCACATCATAAAGTTTTTTTGGATGGCGGATTTTGCCGAAGGAGAATTCGGGGTCGGATTTGTCCGTGGTGATGAGGTCGACGGTGCCGACGCCGACGAGACAATCGAGGATGGAGCGGCGGAGCTTGATGTCGAGGACGCGGAACATATCCAGATTGTCCACTCTTCGGTCAAGAATGCCGCGGGAGTATTCGATTCGGTCGGCGGTGACTTCGTAGTTCGTCATTTTGAGCCTGAGGACTTTTATAAAGAGAACAAGACCGACAAGAACCATAAGACCGATGCCGGCAAGGACGCGGTAACGGCCGTAGGTGATAGCCTGTGAATCGCTGAACTGGAGGTTAAAGATGTTATTGAACCACACTTCGAGTTCGAAGCGTGTCAGGCCGTACGCAAGGGCGGCAATAATCAGGGCCTTAACCACCGCCGGTGCAAGTGCCCACAAGGAAGGACGGCCCTGGTAGAGGATGCTATCAGGTGTTTGCTCCTGTTCGGTCTGCTGGTTATCGCTGTCGGCGGTTTCGGAGGAAGCGATTTCCCGGGCGACCTTGGCCAAGCCGTTATTGAGGAATTCGCCGCAGTAGCGGCACTTGATGGCCTGCGGGCGAATCGATTCGGCGCAGAAGGGACATTTTCTCGTCTGTTCCTGTCCTAATGTTGTTATCTTCATAGTCTTATATCGGAGGGGGGAGGTTTTCGGCATTAAAAAGGCGGATGGTGTGTTTTTTACGTGATAATTTGGGGAACGCGGGGTTAAAGAGACGATAATTAGGAAAAAAGAGCATTTGAAACGGTAAAACTATGGAAATTACAGGAAAAAAAACTGCAATACTTAATCTGCTCACTGAGCATGAGCTGGCACTGCAGCAGTTATACCTGATTTACGCAGAACGATTTGCTGAATATGAGGATTTCTGGCGGCAGCTTGCGGATGAAGAGGGCAAACATGCAGAAGCCATTCGGGCTCTAATGAGGGAGGCCAAGGCGGGGAATATAAAGATAAATGAAGAGCGCTTCAGGGCGGCAGCCATCGAACGCTCGCTGGGGTATATCTTCGATTTGTGCGAACGGGCGGACAAAGGTGAAATTAATTTGAATAATTCTCTCGCTGAGGCGTTTCATATAGAGGACGCGATGATAGAAAACAGGTTTTTCGAGATTTTCGAAGGTGACAGTGCGGAGCTGAAGCAGACGCTGACTATTTTGCAAGAAGCCACAGCATCACATCGGCAGTATGTCAAAGAGGCACTGGAAGCGGCCCGCGGGTCCTGATATTTACTTGATGCAGGCCTAAGGAGTAAATTCGTTCTGGACAAGCATATGCGCATTGCCTTAGTATATAGAACCGATAATCCAATAGCAAAAGGAGTTAAACGATGAAGCTCACAAAGGAATTTCCTTTCATAATCGTGATGTTATTTCTCGCCTTTAAAGTTCCGGTCACCTTCAGCCAGGAGAAAGCTCCCAATAAAGAAGCGACCCTTCGAAAAGCCGCGGGGCAGTGGCTAAAGGTAGGGGTTGAGGAATATAACCGCGGAATGTATATTCAGGCCGAGAACGCGTTTCTTTCCGCGAGGGAATATTATTCGTATATGACCAAAGAGCAGCGTACGCTTCTGGAGATGTACTCTGATAAAACGCACGAGGCCTATCTTGAGGTCGTTACCCTGTCAAAACAGGTCGATAAAGCCCGAGAGCTGTTAGCAAACGATGAATTGATTGAAGCAAAAAAGGTCGTGGAGCAAATCAAAAACAACGAGTTCCTAACGAAGATTCAGACGAAACAGTTCGGGCTGGTTGATCTCGAGGCTGAAATCAACAGTATCATTCAGAAGAAGCAGCAAGAGATTGATGAGGTATTCGGTTTAAGCGTTCAAGCCTATCGAGACGGCGATTTGGAGACCGCAAAGAAAGGGTTTGAACATGTCACCAAACAGAAGCTTGCCACCGATATTCAGCGTTCCGCGGCGGCAGGGTATATAGAGCGTATCAATAGTCTGCTGAAACGAGAGGAGACGCCTTTTGTCGAAGAAGAGGTATTTTTAGAACAAGAGCCGACAGGGGAACCCGCCGAGCAGCAGGAGCCGCAGCTGCCGGCTTCCTCAGTGCCGGCGGAAATGACAGCCACGGAGCCGGCGGCCGTTAATGTCCCCGAGCCTGTGAAGGTCAGGGCGGCGGCTGAGCCTAAAACACCGGAACAGAGGCGCAAAGAAAAGCTGCTTCGAAGCTACAGCCAGGCCGTGGTTAATGATGCAACCAAAAAAGTGGAGACGTTCATCAGGATTGGCGACGCTTTCAAGGCACGTCAGGCGGTCCGCAACGCTGAGAAGATAATTAACGAAAACAGGGAGTCTTTGGGAGAGGAGCTTTATCAGCAACACATCTCCCAACTTCAAGAACTGAGTCGGCAAATAGAATAAAAGGCGATTCTGTAATTAACGGCCCTACAGGATTGAAGAAAGAATAGAATTTTTTTGCTTTTTATGAAAGGGAATATCATGGAAGAACAAGTTCCTACCGCCGTACCTGTTGTAACGAGTGCAATTGGTTGTTTTATGATACTGCTGTATCTTGCTATCGCCGCGGTCACCGTGTGGGCCTTTTGCAGGATTTGTTCGAAAGCAGGCTATCACTGGGCGCTGGGCCTTCTAATGCTCGTGCCGATAGCGAACCTTGTCCTGATACTGATTTTGGGATTTGGGGAATGGCCGATACACAAACAGACGCAAGCCACGCAGCAGCCTGCCGGCCCGGAACCCGTACAGTAAATTTTTACATTTTAATTTTTTATAGAGGGACAGCATGGATGGCACAGGAGAGCAACGCGTCAGTGTGATTGACCCGCTTGGTCCGGCCGTGGAGCGGGTTAAACAAATACTGTTTAAGCCGTTCGATATAGAGAAATGGTTTGTCATCGGCTTCTGCGCGTGGCTGGCATTCTTATGTAACGGCGGCGGGGGAGGAGGCGGCGGTAATTTTCATTTTGACGGACCATCGAGACGTGAAATGCAAGAAGTCAAAAATGTCTTTATGGAAAACCTGGCATGGATCATTCCGGTATTCGTCATCGGTCTTGCTATCGGGCTTACCTTAGCGGTTCTGTTTTTGTGGCTGAGCAGCCGGGGTAAATTTATGTTCCTGCACTGCGTCGCGACGAACCGGGGCGAGGTGAAAGTGCCGTGGCACAAATACAGAGAAGCAGGCAACTCACTATTCATGTTCCGGCTGGTGGTGTGGATAATATCTTCCGTTTGTTTTATTCCCTTGATTGCGGCGATGGTTTTCCTGATTTTAATCGGGGCGAAAAGAGACTTCGCGAATCCTGTTCCCATCATTATCGGAATTGCACTGCTGGTGTTAACGATGATACTTTTCGGCTTGTTTTTCAGCCTGTTGAATAAGTTTACAAAGGATTTTGTGGTGCCGATTATGTATCTTGGGACCACCCGTTGTGTTGACGGCTGGCGGAAGTTTCTGTCGATTCTTTCCGTTAACAAAGCACGATTTCTGCTTTATATCCTCTTTCAACTCGTCATCGGACTCGTCATAGGAGGGATTGTTTTTGCTCTTGGATTGTTTACCTGCGGCTGCGCGTGCTGTCTGATGGCAATCCCTTATATCGGGGCCGTGCTGCTTTTACCGATATTGATTTTCGAGCGGTCTTATTCTGTGTATTACCTGGGTCAGTACGGCAAGGAGTTCGATGTGTTCGTGCCTTTAAGCGTCACAGACAAAGGGGAGGTGCTGTTCGACGGCTAAGTTTTCATTGCCTTTCTGATAGGCTTCTGGTGGACGTAGCGGCTGATGTTTCTGATGGCCTGTCGGAGGCGCTGGCGGTTTTCGACCAAGGCGATTCTCATATACCCTTCGCCGTTTTCCCCGAAGGCCCTTCCGGGCGCAATGGCGACTTCGGCGTTTTCCATCAATTCCATGGCATAATCGATGGTGCCCTTGTCCTTGATGTGGTCGGGGTTGACTTTTGCCCAGACGAACATCGAGGCGCGCGGTTTTTCAACCTCCCAGCCCAACCGTGAAAGGCCGTCACAGACGACATCGCGGCGTGCCTTGTACTTTTCGTTCTGTTCGTTAATCGCCCGGCCGCACTGGCGCATCGCGATGATACTCGCGATTTGAATGGCCTGGAAGATGCCGTAGTCATAGTAGCCTTTGATGGTGGCCAAGTGGTTTATCATATCCCTGTTGCCGGCGACAAAACCGATGCGGAAGCCGGCCATGTTGTAGGGCTTGCTCATCGTCGTGAATTCGACACCGACGTCTTTTGCGCCTTTGACGGAGAGAAAGCTCGGGGCCTTATAGCCGTCGAAGCAGTTTTCACCGTATGCGAAGTCGTGGATGACAGCGATGTTGAATCGCTTGGCCAACTCTACGACAGGTTCAAAGAAGCCTTCGTCGACGGTTACCGCCGTTGGATTGTGCGGATAGTTTAGAATCAGCAGTTTGGGTCTGGGGTATAGATTTTCACAGACCATCGCGATGTTATCGACGAACTTATCATCGGTGCCGAGGGGGACGGAGATTACATTCGCGCCTGCCAAGGCCACGGCGTAATTATGAATGGGGAAAGCCGGGTCCGGCACGATAGCGGTATCCCCCGGTCCGAGCATCGCCAGGCACAGATGGCTGAAGCCCTCCTTAGAGCCGATGCAGGCGAGAACCTCTGACTGCCAGTCGAGCGAGACGTTCCAGTTTTTTTCGTATTTGACGGCGATTTCCCTGAGCAGGCCCTTGATGCCGCGCGAGGCGCTGTAGCGGTGGTTTCGCGGGTCGCGGATTGCTTCGCAGAGCTTGTCGATGACGACCTGCGGGGCGCCATCAGAAGGATTTCCCATGCCGAGGTCGATAATATCCGCGCCCTGCTGGCGCTTGGCCAGCTTTAACGCATTGAGCCTGCCGAACAGATAGGGCGGCAGACGCTTAATTCTCTGTGCCGGCTCTATTTTAAACTCCATGCTTTTTTCCTTTTTTTACAGCCGTTGGTTCCGAAGGACAAGTTTACCCTTCTGAGGGAAAAATTCAAAGACTTTTATAGATTCGTCAATCGCTGCGGGTTTTATTGAGCGAATTTGTAGCTCAGGAGCTTGTAAATGAGCTTTGCAGCGGTAAAGTCAGGTGCAACGTTTTGCGGGTTCGGGCAAAGCTCAACGACATCAAAACCGAGAAGGTTCTTTTCATGGCAAACGGTTTTCAGCAGCGTGAGGGCATCATACCATAGAAGCCCGCCCGGTTCGGGGGTGCCGACTGACGACATAATCGAAGGGTCAAAGACATCGAGGTCGATGGTTATATAGACATTTTCCGACAGCTGCTCAATGACCTTTTCTATCCAGGAACCGCTGTTATGAATATCTTTTGAGAAGAACACTTTATCGGGTTTTATAAACTGTTGTTCGCTGACGTCCATAGCTCTGATTCCTACCTGCACGATGGGAGCGAATTCGTTTATTCTGGCCATGGTGCATGCATGGCTGTATTTTGAACCAAGGTAGGCATCGCGTAAGTCGGCGTGGGCATCGAGCTGGAGAACGGTTACATTTTCGAAATTGTCAACGTATGCACGGGCCGAACCGACGGCAACGGTGTGCTCGCCGCCGAGGACGACGGTTAGCTTTTTGTTTTTTATGTGGTTGTCAATTCCTGCCTTGAGCTGTTGTATCATTGTTTCAGGCGAAGAACTTTCTGTCACGGGTAAATCCGTTGAAATGCCTTTCTTATAAACTTCAAAGTCGTTTTCTATATCGTATAATTCGAGGTTCATTGAGGCCCGGATGACGGCGTCCGGACCGTTCGCCGCACCTTTGATGTAGGTTGTGGTTTCTTCATAGGGCACGGGTACGATAACAATTTGTGAATATTCGTAATCCGTGTACTGCGGCGGCAAATCACCGAATTGCTTGTTTTCTGACATTTTTTTACCCGCAAGACTACTAATCAAACAAAAACACCGCGATCGCCACGGTTGTCGTCCAAAGGTCTTTTTGCCCGCGCGCGGTCTGGGTGGCGTTTGAAGTTCTGATGATAAGTCCGCTGGATTTGTAGACCTGCTCTTTTTCGGACCAGGCCTTGTCGGGGTCGACTTCCAGCCCTATAGTTGTTCCGAGCATACCGGCCGCCAGGTCTTCGGCCATATCAGCCGCTTCAACGCGGTTCATGCCGTGTCCGTGGACTTCGCTTAGATAGCCCCACTTTTTCTTTTCTTTCGGGACAGCTACACCTATCGATGATGCAACAAGACGGCCGTGCTCGTTGGTATCGGCCCTGGCAATAACACAGAAGGTTATAGAGCCAGGCGTAAGCTGGTCAAGACCCTTGTCCCGACTTATGATTTTGCAGCCCGGCGGCAGAATAGACGAAACGGAAACAAGGTTTTGCTGGGCTACGCCCGCCTTACGAAGGGCTTCCTCAAATGATTTGAGCTGATATTTATGCCGACCCACTCCTTTTGTCAAAAACACCGTTTTGGGAACAAAGTTCATAGTCGTTCTCCTTTTTCCTTGTGGTCATAAAAGAAAACACAAATTGTATCTACAAGGCGTAAAAGAGCAATAAAAATTTAAAAAATCTGATTATGGATTATGGCCGCCTAAGCGTTTTCTTGTGGTCCGGTCTTGAAACAGAAACGGTACTATGTTATAATAGTGATTATAATTACAATATGGGAGGTTTTTATGAGTACAATAAAAAGCTGTTTTTTCACATTTGTTATAACCAACATCGTTGTTTCCTGTCTGTCCGCCTGTGCCGCGACAGGACAAAGCCAAACGGAAGACGTTACCATTAAGAAACTAAAGAAAACGTGCGTTTTATACACGATTTGTCGTGGAGATTACAAAAAAATCGGTGGCTCGGTACGTGAGCTTTACTTCGAAGCTGAGAAGAAGGGTATCCGGATTCTCAGCACACCGAGTTACGTTTATCTGAACAACCCAAAAGACTTCCCAAGCGAACACCGGCTCACGGAGATTCGCCTGGATGTGGCGCCTGAGGCAATGAAGTATTCTGGAAAATTCGGGAAAATGACGGATGTCAAGGAAGTACCGGGCTTCATGGCGGCTGTGGCCGTAAAACAACAGGGGGTGGCCGATCCGAGCCCTATTTATGATGCGCTTTACCGCTGGATTGCGGAACACGGATACATTCCGGCCGGCGCACCGATAGAACATCACCTTATAGGTTCGACGAACAGTATATACGCAAAGATTAAAAGCGAGATAATGATTCCACTCATGAAACCGGAGGCAGCGGAGACAAATGACAAACAATCGAAGGATTGATTTATAAAGAACCCCGCGGCGCATCCCTTCGCCACAGGGTCATAGTCGAACACATCAGCCGTATTTTATTGCATTAAATCTTCGTCGGTTTTTTCGAGCATCTTATCGAGTTTTCTCGAATCGGACTTTGAGCCCGTTGGAATCTTAATTTCCACGCCGAGCCGGCCCAGCTCACCGGCAACTTCCGGCTGGTACGGATTAATCTGATAGCTTCGCGTCAGATAATCCTTTGCTCTTTCCTTGTCTCCCTTGCTAAGGTAATAGTAGCCGATTTGGCGGTTGACTTTTGCCGAGTTTGGAGCAAGGTTCAGCGCCTGTCGGTAACAGGTTACGGCATATTCGTCGAGCTGCTGATGCTGAAAGGCCAGGGCGAGCCTGAGCGACTCTACCGCATCGATGGAGGTCAGTCTGATGTATCGTTCGGCCTCGAAGCGGGCCTGTGTTTCTTCACCCATACCGAGAAGCACCCTGACAACACCGGCCTGTGCGTCTCGATGTGCCGGGTCGAAGCTAATCGTAATGGTATATTCCTCTTCGGCCCTAATAAGATTGCCCTGGTCCTGATAGATTTTTCCCAGCTCGTAGTGAGCCTGTGCATCGCTGTATTTCTTTTCGATTCTTCGTAGCAACTGTGCCTTTTTCTGCTCGGTCGGTGATGTGAATTGCTGATCCACTTCGTCCTGACGCTGACAACCCATTGGCGACGCCGCAAACAGCAATAAAACGCATAATATCAAAAAATCGATAACGCCGGATGCAGAAGATTTGAGCCTTACGGTTTGAAAAAGCAGCAGCTTTCTCCCAGCCATGTTCTGACTCCTTTCTCAACGTTCGCCGCCCCCACGATTCACCGCCAGCAACACAAGACATCTTAACTCAGCACTAAACAAAACTATTTTGCAGCAGAGATACTGTTAATGCAAGGGAAAATTTTAACTAAATTGGAAAAATAATCATCCCTGTTGTCATTTTAAAAACAAGTTGTAAAAATTCACAAAATTTAGTGTAATAAAACAGAGAGGCTGAACGACTTTGTTTTCAAAACCATAAGCAGCAGGAGATTGATTTGCGAGGTATCGACTGGCAAATGGCGGTTGAAAAGCACGGGCCGGCCGTGTGGCAAAAAGTGTATCGCCTTTTAGGCGATGAGGCTGACGCGGCAGACTGTTTTCAGGAGACATTCATGTCGGCGCTAAAGGTATCACATCGTCAATCCATATACAATCTCGGAGGACTGCTTGACAGGCTGGCCACGGCCCGGGCTATTGACATCCTTCGTCGGCGGATACGGCATCGCTCTTTTGTCGGAGAAGACAATGTTTATGAACCGGAAGACACAAATCCCGGTCCACCCGTGGAAGTTCAGCGCCGAGAGCTCTCGTTTCTTCTTCGTAAGGGCATAGGCACTCTTCCCCGGCTCGAAGCGGAAGTCTTCAGCCTTCGCTACTTTAACGATATGAGCTACCGTCAGATATCAAAAGAGCTTGGTCTTCAACCCGGGACGGTAGGAGCGTTTTTGCACAGGGCGCGAAATAAATTGCGTCACTATCTTAAACATGAAACATAAAACCCGAAGGTAGAAAACATGGAAAAGAGAAACGATATCGTTGACAAGGCGATTGATGCTCTGAACAAAGAGCGCGTACCTGACGAGCCGCCGGCAGGCGTTGTGGATTCAACCCTTGGATTGCTCAAGGAGGCTCAAGAAGACTTGAACAACGAAGATGTTCAGCAAAACCGCCGCATTGCTAAAGCTATCCGCTCATCAGGCAGATTTGTACGCTTTTCCATTGCCGCCGGCATAACGGCTGCTGTGATTCTCTGTGGGATTTTTTTGTATGTGCTTCTCAAAAAACCAGTGTCTGAGACGGCCCCTCGGGTCGACGCACAGCCTCCGGAATATGTGCAGGAGACTGAAATCAAGGAGGAAACATCGGTGCCAGCCGAGGGTGACACAGAAACCATAACAGAGCAAGACGAGCCAACACAGGTGGAGATTCTTCTTCAGATGGCACAGAACTCGGATATCGAAGGGCTTCGACAGATGCTTGATGAAGGCGGGCCCAAGGTTCAGCTTGCGGCCGCCTATCTTCTCGGGAAAATGGGTGACGAGGAAGCATTGTCACGGCTGGAGCGTTTCGCCGCGTTGATCGGATCCGAGCCAAATGAAATACCAACGGCTGAGAAAGAACCTAATTCAACCTCGGCAATCCAAGAGCAAATCGCAAAGATAAAAGAAAATTTCAAAGCGAAAGGGGTGCTCAGCGGGCTTATTCTTGATGCCGAAACCGGTGAGCCGGTAGAAGGTGCTGAAATTCGGATATCAAAAGGAAAAATATATACAGAGAAAACAGACGTTAACGGATTTTATATGTTTGAGGAAATCGAAGAGGAAGGCAATTATCGTATAGGCGTCTGGTCAGATGCCTATGTCGGAATATATAAATGGGATGAAAAGCCTGTCCTTAATCTGGGAGCTGAAGTAAACACCGTCCAGCATTTTGAGCTGCAGCCGGCGTGCATGGCACAAATTCAGGTGGTTGATGAAGAAGGGGAGCCGATCGAAGGTGCGGAGCTTCTTGCTTCGTGGCTCGGAGAGGAGTACGGCAGGGAAGTCGGTCCAGGGCTTTACTCCAGCAATACGGACGCTAACGGTTTTATGATTTTAGGGGGTTTCGAACCATCGGATACACCCTACTTGATAACCGCGCTGCATTATACAGAGGTTGAGAGCAGAGCACCGGAACCCGGACCTACAAATCGCGTGCTTAGTTATGCTCCCGGCAAGTTGGTTTTAACGCTTGACAATCCTGATGTTGTCGAGACGCATACAATTGTTCTTCGAAAGGGTACCCGTGTAAGGGGCTACGCGGAGTACTCTGACAGCGTCCCTGCCACGGGATTGGGCATCATCGCCGAACCTGACTGGTGGCACAGCACCCGTGTTGCCCCTATGTCAGTCATAGAACCTAACGGCTTTTTTACTCTGAATCACATTTTGGAAGGGACTTATAACATTTCCATCCATTTCCCTACAGAAGGAGGCGGGGGAATGTCATACGGCTTACAAAGCCTGCGACTGCCTCCCGGAGAAGGACTTCTTTCAATTCGAGTGCCGGAGAAATCGCCCTCTTCGCTGGTCTCCATCAGCGGAACCATAGACATTGAAGGTCTTCCGGCAACTGAACGCGGCGTTCATGTATCTATTGATGCTTACTCCAAAGAACACAGACCTAGAAATACAAATCTCTGGGGCGAGAGGAACAGCTTTACAATAGACAGACTCGAACCGGGCAATTACCGACTGACTTTTTCAGGCTCCAATATAGAATCAAAAACACTTGAAGATATTTCAGCGCCAAGCGAGGGACTTGAAGTTAATTTAAAATATGCCACAAAACCACGGCTTCGAGGAACCGTCTTAAAAGCCGATAGCGGCGGTGAGCCCGTCGAACAGTTCCGCGCTCGCGTCAGAAAACTGAAAACACTACGCGGTCCCAATTATGTGCAAGATAACAAGTGGACTGAATTCAGAGGAACGAACGGACAATTCAATGTTGAGGTAATTGGACCGGGCGTCTATCAGGTTCAGGCGGATGCCGAAGGATTTGCCCCTGCCTGGAGCGATGAAATTAATACGGATGTGAATGAGCCCGTCATTATCGAACTAAGCGCAGGCGGTGCGATAAAAGGTGTTGTCGTTAATGAATCCGGTGAGCTTGTCTCAGAAGCAAAGGTGATACCGCTTTCCAAAGCGTCCGGAACACAACCACGTGACAACGATGTCTTCGTCTCGGAGGACGGGGCGGTCGAAACTCGAAACGGCCGGTTCACATTAGAGCAACTGCCTGCGGGTAAAGAGACTCTCAAGGTTACACATCCCGATTACAGCTTCCAAATCATTCAAGATATTGAAGTCGTGGAGGGAAACGTTACCAAAGGCGTGCGGATAACGCTAACCAAAGGCGGGGCGGTAGAAGGATACGTTTATGACGGACAAGATCAGCCGGAGGCGAATGTAACCCTGTATTTTCAGGATGACACAGGATACGGGGGAGCCGGCGATGAGCAGGCAGGACGTTTCGCAACGGCGGTTACGGACAGCAACGGTTTTTATCGAGCCGAGGGATTGCCTGAACAGATGTGCTACATTCACAGGAGTGATTCCCGGGGCAGGCAAGGAGTAGTACGAAAAACATTTCTACCGTCAGACGGAAACGTCAGCCGCGTCGATTTCGGCGGAAGGCCTTATGTCACCGGTGCCTTAGTCGTCGACGGTGTCCCGCTCGCCAGCAACAGGGTACAATTGGGCGGCATGGACAGTCCTCATTTTGGAATTTTCAAATGTTTCGATCTAACCGATTCACAGGGCAGTTTTACGTTCTCGGGAATACCAGCCGGTCGATATTCAATTTATTACGAAAGCCCTGACAAAAGAAACGAATGGATAAAAGCCACAAATATAGATGTTATCAATGAAGATATAGACATCGGGACTATTCCGGAAAGACTGTCTGAAATCGAGGTTTACATATTAAACGACAGTAATGACCCGAATCTGCAGATAACCGATGTTTACGTTCAGGAGGGAACGAAGGGTTGGGGTCAAAGAATTGGAAGTATAAAGAGACCTAAATCTCCAAACGAGCCTTATGTCGTTACCGATATTTTTACTGAAGGTCCACATACTTTTTCAGCTGTACGGGCGGATGGAGTTGTCTTATGCAAAGAATTTAAAGCCTTCGGCGCAGAAAAACTAACAATTGAAGTTCCAAAAAGCACAAGCACCCTGAGAGGCGCTATTTTCGGTGAACTTAAATGGATTATGATGTGGAGGCAGGACAAAGAGGTCTTAGCATACCTAAGGGCCGGTATCGATGGCAGATACGAAGTTAAGAATCTTCCTGGCGGAGAGTATCTCATAGGCGGCAATATGATGCTCGATGAAGGTGCTATTCTGAGCGTTAGCATAGCAACAAATGAAGATAAGGACTTAGATATTGACACTTCGGCTTTATCTGATTTGCGCTATACGTATCTGACCGTTTTTGCTGTTGATGAGGATGGTATACCCATACCAAACGCAACTATGCAACTGCTTCGGGGTGAATTGGCAATAGAGCCGGTGGCAAATTCAAAAGGAGGTCAATATTTTGTCTCAGAACCGGGCGAATATACATTGATAGTGTCTTATCCGGGTTACACGGATGTAGTTCAGCAGGTAGTTTTACAGAAAAGAGAATCTTCTGAAGACGGCTTGAGAATGGGTACAATGTATATTGTTCTTAAGGCTGATCAAAATCCTTTTTAGACGTCGAGGTTCTGGACTTCGAGGGCGTGGTCCTGGATAAAGTTGCGGCGTTTTTCGACATCGTTTCCCATCAAGATGCTGAAGAGCCGGTCCGCCTCGCCTGCGTCCTCAATCCTGACACTTAAAAGCGTTCTGCTTTCGGGATTCATTGTCGTCTGCCAGAGTTGCTCTGAATTCATTTCTCCCAGACCTTTGAAGCGCTTAATGTCCACCCCCTTGCCGCCGATCTGCCTGATGGCGGGACAGACACCACCCAAATCGGGGACATCGTACTCTTCGTTTTCCAGGGTCAACATAAATTTCGTCGGCCGTGATTCACCTGAAACTTTTTTCTCCTCCTTCAGAAGGTAATCTTTCAATTCCAGCTTAAACTGTTCTTTCAACTTTCTATTAATCTGATTTATCCTGTCAACCTCTCGCAGCTCTTCTGCATCCACCAACTCGTCCCCGTCCAGAAGTCCTTTACTGAGTTCGTCGACCCGTTTTTCAAACGCGGTTTTATCAAAAAAGACCTCCTCCTGTCCCTGATTTCGAACGAGAAAGCTCGGTAACTTTTCGTTGTCGTAATAGGTCTGTATGAAGCTTTCGAAGTTTATGCCGCGTCTGCCTAAAACAGGAACAAGTCTTTCAATATCACCAAGCAGCTTTACCAATGCTTTTAGACGGTCACCGTTTACTTTGCGTTTCTTGCCGTTTTCCCTGATTACTAATTCCGTCCCTTCGAGCCCTCGACTCATGAGCCGGTTTCTCATCTTCGCTTCGCTGAGGATGTATTCGGATTTCTTCCTGCCTTTTTCTCTGACTTCGTACAATGGGGGCTGAGCGATGTAAATCATATTGTTAATCAGAAGCTGCGGCATCTGTCTGAATAGAAACGTTAACAATAACGTCCTTATATGTGCACCGTCTATGTCGGCATCGGTCATCAGAATGATTTTGCCGTACCTGCATTTTTCAAGGTCGAACTCATCTTCACCGATTCCGGCGCCGAGCGCGCTGATGATGGTTCGTATTTCTTCATGATTGAGCATCCGCTCCAGGCGCGCCTTTTCAACATTCAGAATTTTTCCCTTTAACGGGAGTATGGCCTGGATATTTCTGTCTCTACCGGCCTTGGCGGAACCACCGGCGGAATCTCCTTCGACAATGAATATCTCTGTATCCTCTTTTTTTCTGCTTGCGCAGTCCCACAGTTTACCGGGCAGATTTGAGGTGCTCAATGCCCCTTTTCGTCTGGTTAACTCCCGCGCCTTGCGAGCGGCTTCCCGAGCGGCGGCAGCCTGGATGGCTTTGTTCAGGATTCTCTTGGCTTCTGTAGGATGTTCCTCCAGAAAATGCCCTAACTGCTCGTTTACCGTCGTCTCCACAAAGCTGCCGACTTCCGGGTTGGTGAGTCTTACTTTCGTCTGCGCTTCAAACTGAGGGTTCGCGAGCTTGACGGCCACCACCGCGGTAAGTCCCTCCCTCAGGTCGTCGCCCGTGGTGGATTTTCCATTTTTCAGAAGATTGTTGTTTTTCGCATAGTAGTTCATCGTGCGGGTCAATGCCGTCTTAAAACCTGAGAGATGTGTTCCGCCGTCGATGTTTCTTATGTTATTCGCGAAGACCAGTACGTTTTCCGTGTATCCGGAGTTATACTGCAGGGCGGCCTCGCAGCTTAACATAGCGTCCTTATCCTCGGCTGCCATAAAAATGGCCTCTTTGTGAAGCACCTCTTTACCCTCGTTGAGATGTTTGACAAACGCCCTGATGCCGTCCTCAAACTGGAACACTTCCTTCTTGTTTTCGCGGTCATCCTTGAAGGTAATTTTGATGCCCGCATTCAGATAGGCAATCTCTCTGATGCGTTTCAGCAATGTGTCATAATCAAATTCGGCGTCACTAAATATGTCCTCATCGGGCATAAATGATATTCGCGTGCCGGTTTTTTCAGTCGGGCCGATCTCCCTGACAGAACCCCTGGCCTTGCCCCTCTCACACTCAAAATGATAATGCTTGCCTTCCCGGTATACATCTGCTTCGAGCCATTCGCTCAAGGCGTTTACAACACTGACGCCGACGCCGTGAAGCCCGCCCGCAACCTTATAGCTGTTACCGTCGAACTTTCCACCCGCATGCAGGGTTGTCAAGACCACTTCGAGCGCGCTTTTTTTGGCCTCCTTATGTTTTTCAACCGGTATTCCGCGGCCGTTGTCTTCAATAAGACAGCTTCCGTCCGGCTGTATATGCACCAGCACCTGGTCGCAGAAGCCCGCCAGCGCCTCATCGATAGAGTTATCCAACACCTCGTAGACAAGATGATGCAGCCCGCCGGACCCGCGGTCGCCGATGTACATATCCGGTCGCTTTCGAACGGCTTCGACGCCCCCGAGTATCTTTATGTTGCTGGCATCGTACTTGTGGTCTTTCATAGTTCGTCTCTGTTTGCTAAAGGCACATTATCTTTACTTATAATTATCGGCTGTTTAAATGTGTTCGTTACAGCTCAGCCGACGATGATTTTTATTTCCTTTATGCGAAGAGCCGAGCACCTGCTTTGGAGCTGCCTTAGTATGTCTTCGCTGCACAACTGGAGTTCGTATTTATACGACGGCGCATCCGCTTTAACCAGAAGGCGTCCGGACGAGATGTCTTCAATACGGCTGTGATCGGCAAGTTCCGACGGCAGTATATTCGACCAGTGGTGCTCGAGCCGGCGGAATCTGGTGTGCCTGGGCTTTATCTGAGCCTGCATCAATTCGTTTACAACGTCTCCCAGTTTCTGTGCTTTATCTAAACGACTCACGCGATTTGCCTTCTTCATTTCTTATTTATTTCACGATGCGCAGATTTAAATGATGTCCATCTCTTTTTCGCTGCTAACCGAGGTTTATCGGCATTAGCACATACAGGAAGTTTTGTCCACTCTTAATCGCACCCGGCCTGTCGGGCTGGCCTAGTTCCATATCCAGGCCAGGTTCCCGAATGACGCGCAGCACATCTATGAGAAAATGCGGATTAAATCCTATTTCTATGGGCTCTGATTTGTAATCGACTGCGACTTCCACTATTGCATCGCCTGTCTCCGGAGCCCTGCACGAGAATGTGATTTTGTTTTTTTCTATGCTCAGTTTTATGCCGCGCGACTCCTCGCTGGTCAACAGGGATGCTCTTTTGACAGCACTTAATATCGTTTCTGTAGATAATGATATCTTTTTGTCGTAGTCTGTCGGTATAATATCTTCATATTTGGGGAAATTGCCTTCGACAAGGCTGGAACTTACAACCGTGTTGGCACAGGAAATGATTATCTGGTTCCCGTTGATCTTTACATTGACGACGTCTTTTTCGGAGCCCCCTATCTTATCCAAAAGAGACATCGTTTTAGCCGGAACGATAATCTTCGACTGCTCCACGCTCTTCTCAACCGTTTCAGACAGATTCACTTTACAGCGGGCCAGCCGTCTCCCGTCCGTAGCAATAAAACTAAGCTTTTTTCCTTTTGCTTCCCAAAGTACCCCGTTGATTGCGTATCTTGTACTCTCTTTCGCAGTAGCGAAGAGGCATTGCTCAATACCCGTTTGAAGGTTCGTCAGATTTATCATCATATCAGGCTTTCCCTCGAAATGGGGTTCAGCCGGAAATTGATCCGGCTGGTGGCCGTAAATAGTGAACTGACTATCAGATCCCTTGATTGTGCATGTTGTCTCTTCGCTTTCAACGGTTAGCACCTCATCGGTGCTTTCTCTGACTATGGCCGCCAGTTTATCGGCCGGTATGACTGTTACGCCCTCTCGCTCAACCTGAACCTCGGATATCGTAAAAATTATACCCACTTCAAAATCTGTTGCGAACAACTGTGCTTCCTTGCCTTTTGCGGTGATTTTCACACACCGAAGTATGGGTTTCGGCGTTCTCAAGGGTATGACCGATGTCAGCAAACTGAATGCTTCCATTAGAGCAGACCTGTTGAAATTTACCTTCATAATGAACATCCTTTTTAATTTTCGTTAAAAGGTCTGTTTTAATTCCTCAAACGAGCTATCAGTGTACATCAAACTCTTACAGAAAACAACATCTTTTCGTAAAAAAGAAGTAAGAAAACGCAATGAAAAAAGATTAAGCAACATTTTTTCTGTAAATTCTTTTTTCTTTTGAATCAGCAGATTCGTTTTCGTTCTCCATTCTTACATTCATATCCAAATACCTCTTGCCTGCAATCCAGTCCTCACTGATCT
>Ga0180433_10003076_pt1 | contig 24896 bp, 27 predicted proteins | sample SS_ome_8_FD_132980 | JGI IMG/M metagenome (GOLD analysis project Ga0180433, IMG submission 132980) | Hypersaline lake sediment archaeal communities from the Salton Sea, California, USA - SS_1_D_1 metaG | ecosystem: Environmental > Aquatic > Non-marine Saline and Alkaline > Hypersaline >... | reverse complement strand
GGGCACGCCGGTGGATGCCTTGACGGCTTCCACTACAAGGGCCATAGCCGCAACCGTCTCGGGGCCCACGCCCTCCTTGGCGAAAGGCAGATCACCGAAGTTCTCGACTATGAAACCGTCATATCCGGCACCGGCCAGGTCGCCAGCCTCCCTGACGGCACGCTCTCTTATCGCCGGGACATCACCCGCGAAGCCGGGACTCCCCGGCAGCGGGGCCAGGTGCAAAACACCTATCAGCGGTTTGGCCGCCTGGAAGATTTCCTTGAACCTGTTCATCACAGTACCTAAAGCGAAGCCACTTTCTTCTTGTCCAGTGCTTTCACCGTCTCGGTCACCAGCCTCACCGCATTGTCATAGTCGGAACGGTGAATAATCCCGATGTGACTGTGGATATACCTTGTAGGCACCCCGATAACAAGCGAAGGCACTCCAGCACGATTGAGATGGATCCGGCCCGAATCGGTGCCGCCCTTGGGGACCGAAGCTAGGTGATAGGGAATCTTCTTCTTTTCTGCAATATCGAGCACCAGATCGAGCAGGTTGCGGTTGGGTATCATGGTCCTGTCGTAGACGAGGATTCCGGGCCCAGACCCCAGCGCCTCAACCTCTTCTGTCCCGAAACCCGGGGTATCGTGGGCAATGCCTACCTCGAGGGCGAAACCCACATCGGGATCGACCACAGCCGCACTGGTTTGTGCGCCGCGCAGACCGACCTCCTCCTGTACGGTGCCGACCGCGTAGAGCGTGTTGGGATGCTTGGACCTTGCAAGGCGCTTCACTACATCGATCATGATGGCGCAGCCTATCCTGTCATCCCAGGCTTTGGCCATGTAGGCCCTGGGGTTGCCCATAACCTCGAACGTGCTCCAGGGGACTATGGGATCGCCTACCCTGATACCCAGCTTTTTCTCCACATCGAACTTGCGCGTGGCACCCACGTCTATGTGCATGTCTTTTATGTCGAAGACCTTCTTGCGCTCTTCGTCGTCGAGCTCATGTGGGGGCTTGGAGCCCACCACTCCCGAGAAATCGCCCTTGCGGGATCTCACCACAACTCGCTGCCCCAGCACCACATGTCCCCACCAGCCTCCTATCGGGAGGAACTTCAGGAACCCTTCCTTGGTGATCTGCTTGACGAGGAAACCCACCTCATCCATGTGCGCGGCAAGCATGATCTTAGGATCTGTCGAAGTGCCCTCTTTCCGACAAATGACGCTTCCCAGCTTGTCGCGGGTTACTGATGCATACGGCTTGAGATGCTTTTCGACGGCTTTAGCCACTTCACGCTCGAAGCCGGAGATCCCCATGATCCCCGTGAGTTCCTTGAGCAGCTCCTGAGTTGCGTCCATTTGCCTAACCTCCCGATTTTGGACTCCTATGATCCGCCTTCTTCAGAGCATACAAAGCAATGCGATCGACCAGACCGGCGAACGACATACCCCTCGCGCCTGCGCCCATGGGGACCAGGCTGGTCTCAGTCATCCCCGGGATCGTATTTACCTCAAGAAAGTAGGGCACCCCGTCATTGCCGAGCCTGACATCCACCCGGGCAAAACCCTCGCACCCCATAGTCCTATAGGCCTTAAAGGCTTCCGATTCGATGCGCATACGTAAATCTTCAGGCAAATCAGCCGGGCAATCGTACAGGGTCATTCCCTTGGTGTATTTACGCTCGTAGTCGTAAAAGCCCTCTTTGGGCCTGATCTCGACAACAGGATAGATCTCATCCTCTATTACAGGGACGCTCAACTCCCGCCCGTCTATGTATTCCTCTAATAATACATCGGGGGAGTACTCTCGGGCAAGGCGTATCGCCCCGTCAAGGTCCTCGGCCCCTTCCACTATGGTTATTCCTATTGTGGATCCCTGATCGACAGGCTTCACTACGATAGGCAGCCCACCCAATCGCTCTACGGCCGCAGAGGCCCCTTTGCCATCGATCCCACCTGGCAGAAGATCCCAGGCGGGTGTCGCAATCCCCAGGCGTTCCATGATCATTTTGGATATAGCCTTGTTCATACATATCGAACTCGCACCCACCCCGGACCCGGTATAGGGCTTGCCGATGAGATCGAAGAGCGCCTGTATTCTGCCGTCCTCACCTTCTCCCCCGTGAAGCGCGATGAACACAACATCACATTCTTCAAGCGAATCGGAGGTTATGAGGTCGACGACACCCCTGCCGGCAACGGGATTCAGGTCATACATGGAAACGGTTCGGCCGGCTTCCTTCAGGCCCTCAGCGACGGCATGACCGGTACTTAGAGAAACCTCCCGCTCGGATGAGACGCCTCCCATTAAGACAAGAACTCGCACTCTGTCCTCCTGAATTCGTCGTCACAGGAGTGACGACGCTACGAAAACAGCTGCGCACCCGCGAACCGTAGCGTTGCCATTCCTTCGGCAACCACTATCGTCGGGCACAGAGACCCGACGCTACACCATTCCTGTGGCAACGATTATCGTCGGGCATGGACGCCCGACGCTACACTTGCCTATTCGTATAGGTCTATAAGGGCCACCGCGTATGCTTCTATGGCCTCCCCTTTGCCCACCGGGCCGAGGCCTTCGCCCGTCTTCGTCTTTATGGATACCATTCCGGGGTCAATCCCTATGACGCCCGCGATCGCCTCTTTCATACTTGAAATATGACCCGCCAGTCTGGGCTGCTCGGCAACCACCGTTGTGTCCAGGTTCACGATCCGCCCCTTCTCGCCCACTATAGCTCCAATGCGCCTGAGAAGGTCAGGGCCTGAGGCATCCTTGTATTGAGGATCGTCGTCCGGGAAGTGAGATCCTATGTCACCCAGTCCGCAGGCCCCGAGCAGCGCATCTATAAGAGCGTGAATGAGGACGTCCCCGTCGGAGTGGCCGAGCGAACCCTTGGGGTGCGGGATCTCCACTCCCCCCAGCATAAGCCTGCGGTCCTCAGTGAGCCTGTGCAGATCGTAACCCAACCCCACCCTCAGCAACTTCTATCTCCTTCTGGGCCTACGTCGCCGCCGCGATGACCTCGACGGTCTTGAGGATCCCGACGACCGCGAAGACTTCTCACGGGATTTCTTGCGTCCGGCCTGTGCAAGCTTCATTCGATTTTCCTGGCGAAGGAAGTATTCGAAGATCGGAATGTCCTCAGGTGATGTGATCTTGAGGTTGGAGTAACTGCCCACCGCCACCGCCACCTTGCTCCCGTATTTCTCGACCAGCGAAGCATCATCGGTCGCCTTGAAACCCTCCCCGGCCGCCTTCTTGTGCGCGTCCATGATTATGTCATAGCGGAAACACTGGGGCGTCTGCGCCAGCCAGAGAAGTCTCCGGTCAAGCGTCCCCACTATCTCCCCGCTCTCCACCTGCTTTACCGTGTCGCGGGCAGGCACAGCGGTTATGGCCGCCCCGCCCTTGTGAGCGGCATCCAGTACCCTCTTTATCAGCGTTTCCGACACAAGCGGCCTCACCGCATCATGGACGAGCACCCATCCGGTTTTGTTCTTGAGGGCCTTGAGGCCGTTATAGACTGATTGCTGCCGGGTCTCACCTCCGTAGACGACGTCGTGCACCTTCTTGAATCCCAGTTCCTCCACGATTTCCTCGCGGGCGAAGTTCACCGAGTCCCTTGGTACCACCATCACGATGTGGTCCACCGCGTTTGAATTCTCGAAGATCTCCAACGTGTAAGCGAATATCGGTTTGCCGCCGATCTTGACAAACTGCTTCCTGCCCCCGCCACTCATCCTCTTTCCTTCACCGGCACCTACAATGATTGCACCCACCATGTTCTTCACCCCATAAGGTTGCGTACAGCGTTCTTACTTCACCTTGGCGAATATCATTCTCCCCACTGCTGTCTGAAGAACGCTGGTTATAACAACCGGCACGGTCCTGTTCATGAGGCTGCTTCCTTCCTCGACCACGACCATCGTGCCGTCATTGAGATAGCCCACCCCCTGGTCAGGCTCCTTCCCCTTCTTCATGACCCTGACGCTTATCTCCTCCCCGGGAAGTACCACCGGTTTGAGCGCGTTGGCGAGCTCGTTCACATTAAGCACTTTGATTCCGCGCAGCTCGGCGATTCGGTTGAGGTTGAAATCATTGGTTACGATCCTCCCGCCCCTTTCCTGCGCCGTCTTGACCAGCTTGGCGTCAACAGCTTCAGTACCTCCGGGATCGTACTCATCCACGACCACCTCGAGATCCTTTCTGAGTTGCATCCGGCGCAGTATCTCCAGCCCGCGCCGCCCCCTTGTCCGCTTGAGGGGATCAGGTGAGTCCGCAATCTGCTGGAGTTCATCGAGGACAAACTTCGGAATCACCAGTTTTCCTTCAATAAAATGACTCTCCGATATGTCCGCGATCCGGCCGTCTATTATGACACTGGTATCGAGAATCTTAGGGCTCGCTGCATCGCCATGGCGCCTTGATGAGAACCTGATGTCACCCCGCTTGCGTATCCCGACCACGGTGCCGAGATAACCCAGGATCATGGCCATAGCGATTATTACATAGAACTTGTGCGGATACTCTGCTACCGCTGGAATCTGAAAGACCACCCAGCCTATAAGGAGGGCGATCACAAGGCCCAGAATCAGACCCAATACACCGGCAAGGATCTCCCTGCCCGATCTGCCCTGAAGCCTGTTCTCTCCGAATATGATGGCACCGCCCGCTGCGGCCCCAACCAATACACCCAGCCAGACCGGCCAGCCTCGGGACTGAAAGAAGAAGAAACCCGCTGTTCCGAATAACACCAGAAGCACGGTTCTTATAGCAAGCAAAACAGCATTTACCCCCTCGCACAAACCGGAAGCGAGAATCAGAAGATCTCTATCTTCACATATCGTTCCGGGTGTGCTTTGATATCACTGAGTAGATCATTAAGACTCTTGAGCGCGGCTTCAGCGTCCTCGTGCAGCTTCTTCTCCTTGATCAGCATGCCCAGCGTACCCTCACCCTGTTCAACACTTGCGACAAGGCCCTCGATCTTAAGCGTTAGCGAATCCAGCCTCACCGCCGCCCGCGCGAATTTCTCTATCCCCTCTTCGATCTCTCCCCGCTTGCCGCTTACGACGGAGTGCATATCGGTGGAGACCGACTTCATACTCTTGGCCGTGCTCCTAATATCATCGCGATTCTCGCGCAATATCGCCAGGATCTCGCCGCTCACCTCACTCAGCTTGGCCAGGTTTTCCCCAAGGTTATAGTTACCCTCTATTCCCGAGACCAGCCTGTTCAAGGACTGCGCCGCCGCTTTTGCCTCCTCCATGAGATCCCCGACATCCGCCACCACTTCAGGCAGGCCGGCCTTATAGTCACCTTGAATCTTGGATCCGGGGGGCAGGATCTCGCCCGAAGAACCCGGTAATATGTGGATATACTTCTCCCCCATGAGGCCGATGCTCTGGATCTCAACCGAGAGATCAGACCGGAGTACCACACCCTGCTCGATAAGGAGATCCGTCCGGACCCGGCCGTCCTCGAGGCGAATGGAATTCACTTTGCCCAGCTCGAGCCCCGAGATTGTTACCGGATCACCTTCTGAAAGTCCGCCGACTTCCTCAAAGTACACGGTGTAATTCTGCCACCTGCGGCTGAATCTTATATCGCCGATCCAAATCACACCGAAAATCAGGATGATCGCAGCCAGTATGACCCCCACACCGACCTTCACCTCTGCTGATCTGCTGCCGTTCATGCCATTACCCCTCTTGGACTCCTATAGGCCCGTGCGCCCTACCCTCTATGAACTGTCTGACAATCTCGTCCTCCGTAGATCTTATATCATCAGGGGTACCCTCAAATACTATCTTTCCGTCAAACAGTAGCGCAAGCCGATCGCCGATCTTGCATGCGCTTTTCATGTCATGTGTCACGGCAACCGAAGTTATGTCCAGCGAATTCTGGAGCTCCCTTATCAACTCGTTTATCACATCGGCCATTATTGGATCCAGACCCGTGGTGGGCTCATCGTAGAGAATGACGGGGGGATCCATGGCGATAGCCCTTGCCAGGCCGACCCGTTTCTTCATGCCTCCGCTCAGTTCCGCAGGCTTAAGGTCGTCAAGCTGGCTCAAACCCACAAGCTCCAGCTTCCGGCAGACTATCTTCCTGATCTCGTCCATGCTAAGATCGGTGTGTTCCATAAGGCCCAACCCGACGTTTTCCCATACCGACATCGAGTCGAACAGTGCGGCACCCTGGAACAGCATCCCGAACTTCTTTCTCATCTCATAGAGGTCGTTATGCTTGAGCTTGGTGACGTCAACGCCGTCTACCAGGATCTTCCCGCTGTCCGGTCTCATCAGTCCGATGATGTGCCGGAGGAGAACGCTCTTCCCGCACCCACTGCGTCCAAGCACCACCACGGTCTCACCCTTGTAGATCTTGAGATTGATCCCCTTGAGTACCTCGTTGTCGCCGAAGCTCTTCCTGAGTTCAATCACCTCTATGACCGGTTTCTTTTCCATCTTCTATCCCGAGAAAACGCCGCTGAAGAGCAATGAAGCCAGAATATAGTCTGTTATCAATATAAGCAAGCACGACGATACCACCGCCTTGGTGGTGGCTATGCCGACACCCTCAGCCCCGCCCCGGGTGCGAAGCCCGTGGTAACAACCCATCATGGCTATTATCACACCGAAGAAGAGGGCCTTTATGAGCCCGCTGGTGACGTCACTCACGTGGAGAAAAAGCTTGAAACCCGTCCAGTAGACGTGGCTGCTCACATCGAGCCCTATTACGGCCACCACATACCCGCCTATTATCGCTATGAAGTCGGCGAAGATCGTTATCACCGGCAGCATAATAATCCCTGCCAGAAGCCGCGGCGAGACAAGATATCTTATGGGGTCTATGGCCAGGGTTTCCAGCGCGTCTATCTGCTCGGTCACCTTCATGGTCCCCAACTCCGCCGCAATCGAGGCACCTACGCGCCCGCCCACCACAAGCGCCGTCAGCACCGGACCCAGCTCAATCACCACCGACTTACCGATCACCGTACCCAGGTACCTCATGGGGACATAGTTCTGGAACTGGTATGCGGCCTGTACGGCGGCCACACCCCCCGTGAAAACGGAGGTGACCAATACCAGGGGCAGAGAGCCTATACCAATCTTCTGCATCTGCTCAAGGGCCAGGTGTTTCTGCCTTGCCGCCTGGGGGATACGCTTCGCGGCGGCCACAAGAAGGATGAAGACCGCTCCGATCTCCGATATTGAGAAACCTATACTCTTGGTGATGTATTCTGTGACTGCCATAGACTACTCGGTCTCGATCCGTGATCTATCCTCGAAGCGGGTGTACTCATCGAAGAAGAGAAGATCAACTTTGCCTGTAGGGCCGTTTCGCTGTTTGCCGATTATTATCTCGGCCCGCCGACGTTCATCTGCCTGCTCGGCATCCATCATCTCGCCCATGCCTTCCCCACCGTGCCGGTAGACAGCAGGCCTGTAGATAAACAACACGACGTCGGCATCCTGCTCTATGGCCCCGGATTCCCTGAGGTCGGAAAGGATCGGGCGCTTCTCCTTCCTTTCCCTCTGCTCCACCGCTCTTGAGAGCTGAGAAAGCGCCACCACCGGGATACCGAGCTCCTTGGCCAGAGCCTTCAAGGATCTTGAGATATGAGAGATCTCCTGCTGCCTGTTCTCAGTTCGACCGTGACCTCGCACCAGCTGAAGATAGTCCACCATGATAATACCCAGATCAACCTCTGCCTTAAGCCTCCTGGCTTTCGCCCTCATCTCGAGCACGTTAAGGTCCGCACTGTCGTCTATGTATATCGGCGCATCGTGGAGCGTACCCGCCGCCGTGGTGAGTTTACCCCATTCGCTCTTTCCAACATAGCCCGTTCTAACACTGTGCGCCTTCACCCTTGCCTCCGAGCAAAGCATCCTCAGCATCAGCTGCTCTTTGGTCATCTCCAGGCTGAATATAGCAACCGGCACCTTGTGCTTGATGGCGACGTGCTGGGCCACGTTCATGGCGAAACTGGTCTTACCCATGGAGGGCCGGCCGGCAATCACTATGAATTCGCCGGGCTGAAAGCCGGCGGTCTTGGTGTCCAGGTCCTTGAAGCCAGACTCCAACCCCGTGACATAGCGTTTCTGTTGGTAGAGCTGCTCTACAAGCTCGAAGCTATCCTTGACTATGTCTTCCATGGCCACAAAACCCTGGCGAAGCCTGGAACCGGATATGGCGAATATCCGGCGCTCGGCCCGGTCTATGAGCTCACTCACGTCGGTCTGCCCGTTATAGGCGTCGCTTATGATCTGGGTGGAAGCCTCGATGAGCTTCCTGAGGGTACCTTTCTCGAGCACGATTTTGGCGTGGTGCTCCACATTGGCCGATGTCGCCACACTGCTCAGGATGTTCTCCAGATAGACGACGCCCCCAAGGGCTTCGAGTTCGCCCCGCTTCTTGAATTCATTGGTGAGTGTTATGAGATCGACGGCTTCGTTCCGGTCGTAAATGGAGACAATGCAGTTAAAGATCCTGGCGTGCTGGCTCATGTAGAAGCATGTATCGTCTATAATCTCAAGCGCCTGGCCGATAGCATCCCTGTCGAGCATCATCGCGCCCAGGACCGCCATTTCGGCCTCGATGGCCTGGGGTGGAACTGTCTCAGTTCCTGTCTTTACTTGGGCCATTTCTCATCACTCCCCGAATAGGTAGCCCCAACTCTTTCATTACCTTCTTTATGTCTTCCCATACAAGACGTTTGTTGGATGGTTGCCTGAGGCAAGCGGCGGGGTGGAAGGTGGGCATGAGCCTTATCCCCCGATACTCGAAGAACCTGCCCCTCAGTGCCGTGATCCCGCTTCTTTCCCCCACCAGGGTCTGGGTGGCGACCCTGCCCAGGGCGCAGATCACACGCGGTTTGATGATATCTATCTGCCTCTCCAGATTGGGAAGACATCCGGCTATCTCATCAGGCTCCGGATCCCTGTTCCCCGGAGGCCTGCACTTCACGATATTGGCAATGTAGACATCATGCCTTTCCAGACCCATTGCCTGTATTATCCTGGTAAGAAGGGCCCCGGCTCTCCCTACGAAAGGCCGCCCGGTTCTGTCTTCGTCCCTTCCGGGTCCCTCTCCTATGAACATGAGATCACTTGAGGGGTTCCCTTCACCGAAGACCAGGTTTGTGCGGCCTTCATGAAGGCCGCAGCTTTCGCAATCCAGAAGCCTCTCCCTGAGAGCCTCCAACGCCTGATCGCCGGAGACGCTCCCCGCCGGAGCTTCAAGCCCGGTTCTCGCCATCATCACCTCGCCGGTCCCTGAGAGTTCTACAAGCTGAAGCCAATTGGCCAGCTGAATCGTGAGGTCCTCAGCACCGGGCCCGGTGACTTCCTCCCGTGCCATCATCATGTCCTTTCCAGTCTAAGCGTTACTGCCGAGGCGGGAAGAGATTGCGTCGAAGATCTTCTCGGCGAGGTCGAGCTTCGTGACAAGGGGGATATCTTCAACCCTGCCGTCCGGGAAAATCAGGTGGCCGGAGTTCATGTCGCTTCCGAACCCGGCACCTTCCGCAAGCGGATTGTTGACCATAACCAGGTCGAGATTCTTCTCGCGGAGCTTCCGCTTACCTTGCTCTATCTCGTCGCCGGTTTCGAGCGCGAATCCAACCACCATACGGTTGCCTTTGCTCTCGGCCAGACCGGCAAGAATATCTTCCGACGGTTCGAGCTCAAGCGTCAGTCCCTCCCGGCGCCTGAGCTTGCCCGCCTCGACGGTGCGCGGCTTGAAGTCGCACACCGCAGCCGCCATCACCAGCAGATCGGCATCCGGCCATTCCTTCTCGCAGGCCCGCCTGAGATCCGCACCCGTCTCTACATCGATGACCCTTACCCCGGCGGGTCGGGGGACCCCGGAAGGACCCATCACAAGGACGGTCTCGGCACCCCGCCGGGCCGCCACCCTGGCCAGGGAAACGGCCATCTTGCCGCTCGAACGGTTGGAGATGTAACGTACGGCATCGATGGGCTCCACGGTAGGGCCGCCAGTTATGACTACTTTCCTCCCCTCAAGATCTTTCCGCCCGGCTGCGGCGTCCATTATAGCAGCAACAAGCGCATCCAGAGAGGCCAGCCGCCCCACGCCCTCGGTTCCGCATGCCAGCCAGCCCTTCTCGGGTTCAACGAACCGGTAACCCCTCTGCTTAAGGACACCGATGTTCTCGACGACCGCGGGGTTAAGATACATGGCCTCATTCATTGCGGGTGCGATCACAACAGGAGCCCTTGTGGACAATACCACTGTAGAAAGCAGATCATCACAGATTCCGCCGGCGACCTTCCCGATGATGTTTGCAGTGGCAGGCACAATCGCCACTACGTCATGGTCGGTTGCCAGATCGATGTGTATGGGCCGCCCGGGCCAGTCTTCAAAAAGACCGACTCTCACCTCACCGCCGGAGAGCCCCCTGAAGGTTGCCGGCCCCACGAGGTGCGCCGCGTGTTCGGTCATGACGACCGAAATCTCCGAACCGGACTTCTTGAGCTCGCTAACCAGTTCGGCGGCCTTGTATGCCGCAATCGACCCGGTAACCCCTATTAGGATCCTCATGCCCGCTTCTTGCCCTGTCCGGCGGACCTTCCACCGCCGGTCCCGCCTCCTTCGACTTCATATTCCACCTTGCCGTCCACGAAGTTCTTTACGGCCCTCGGTAGAGGTCTCTCTTCGTCCTTGAGGTAGACCCCCGGAACGGCATTGAGGCGCCGCGCCTCCTTGGCTATTGCCACCACAGCCTCGTAGGCGCTCTGCGCCCTTTCAAGTATCTCTTCCTTCCTGACCGTCTTATCATCCCTGCCGTTGTCCTCTGCCTGGTTCAACGTCACACCCCCTTGTTCTCGACGTCGAGGTACTCCTTCCAGGTAACCCCCTTGAGAATGCGCTCCCGTTTACACCTTTCAGAACGGACTATGTGTTCCATCTTCTCCACTGCCTCGTTCACAACATCGTTGGCCACGATGTACGAGTAGCGTGTGATGTACTCCATCTCCTCCAGCGCGTTCTTGAGCCGCACGCGCACCGCATCCTCGGTCTCACTCTTGCGGTTTCTCAAACGCTCTTCCAGAACACTAAAAGATGGCGGTACCACGAAAATCGAGACCGCCTCCGGATACGTATCCATTATCTGGACTCCACCCTGCACGTCTATGTCGAGGAGTATGCTTATGCCTTCCGCGAGCCGGCCGTCGAGCCATGCCTTTGGGGTACCATAGAGTTCCCCATGGACCTGGGCCCACTCGGCAAGCTCCCCATTCGCCTTCATGCGCCTGAACTCTTCCTTTGAAATGAAGAAGTAGTCCTTGCCGTGGCCTTCGTTCGACCGGGCCGCTCTGGTGGTCGCAGATATGGAAAACGCCAGCCTCGAGTCCCTCTGCATCAGGCCGTGGCATAGGGTCGTCTTGCCTACGCCGGAAGGGCCTGAAACCACGATCGGAAACGAAATGATCCTGCTACTTGTCACTAAGCTCCCCATCCGCCTTTTCCAGCCGCTGAGTTATCGTCTCGGCTCCTATGGCCGAGAGTACGACATGATCGCTGTCCATCACTATCAGTGACCGTGTTCTTCTCCCCTGGGTGGCATCGACGAGCTTTCCCTTCTGTCGGGCCTCATCCTTGAGACGCCTGACCGGCGATGAGCCCGGAGTGATTATGGCAACGATCTTCTCACTGGCTACGACATTGCCAAATCCAATACTAATCAGATGACCTTTCAACTCGCCACCCCCATTACTCTATATTCTGAACCTGCTCTCTTATCTTCTCCAGTTCCTCTTTGATCAGCACCACTATGCCCGACACCTCGGCGTCGCTTGCCTTTACGGCCATGGTATTCGCTTCCCTGGCCATCTCCTGTAGGAGGAAGTTGAGTTTTCTGCCGACGACGCCACCTTCGGCGAGATAGCTATTGAAGTTCTCACAGTGAATTCTATAGCGTACGCATTCCTCGGTACAATCCGATCTCTCTGCGAACAATACCACCTCCTGCGCAAGGAGAGATTCGCTGTATTCACCCTTTTCCGAGATCTCGGCGAGTCTGAGTCTGAGTCTTTCCCTTAGGTCTTCAACGCGCTGCCTTGCGCGGTGCCTGACCTTCTCGAGGTGGGATACGGTGTCGTCGATACGCTGCTTAAGATCGGCCGCGATGGTCCCGCCTTCGCGCGACTTCATTTCCATTAGCTCCTCCAGGGCCATACCGATAGCCTCTTTAAGAACCGGGAGCGCCTCCGCCGGTTCCCACTCCTCCACTTCGTGCTTCAAAAGATCGGGGAGCGCGGCAAATGTCGGCAGATCTATATCGCCGCTAAGATCGTACCTCTCCTTGAGGGCGGTGAGAAGATTGTGATAACGATCGGCGATATCCTCGTCCAGTTTTAGGCTTTCGGTAAGACCCTCCGCTTCATCCCAGGAGACGTTGACCAGGATTCTCCCCCTGGAGATCCTGTCCTGGACCATCTTCTTGACTTCTCCTTCAAGCGGCGCGAGGAATTTCGGCATCTTAGGCGAGATTTCCAGGAAACGGCTGTTGAGCGACCTGAGCTCGGCGGTTATCCTCACCCCCTTTGCGTCGACCTCACCTCGCCCAAAACCCGTCATACTTCTGAGCAATTCCCAACCTCGGACTATCTAGTTATGACTGTTTCGATAACAGGAAGGGGTTACCTCTCCACCTATTCCCCACCAACGGCAAAGAGCATAAAGCTAAAGAACCGGGGTGTCAATCAAATACCCTGCAGCCCCCTATTCATGTAGCGTCGGGGTTCCACGCCCGACGTTGGTCCGGCCGTTGCGCTCGCCGTTCCCTGGCTGTTCGCTCCCACATTCGTCGTGACAGCGGAACCTCGGTGTCAGGCTTGCATGTTTGCATCGCGATGCAAACATGCAAGCCTGACACCGTCTAATACCGGCAGTTGAGCTGCGAGACGCGCTCTGGTAGGATGAGCACATGGCCGTGGGACTGGATTCATTCGCCGTTACCTTCCTGGCAAAGGAACTTAAAGACCTCATTGCCGGATATACAATAGGCAGCGTCTCGCTCAAGCATGACAAAGTTCTGATTCTTCATCTTGAGGGGGAACGCCCTTTCAATCTGGTCTTCATGGCCGAGCCTACCCTGCCCCTCATTTGTATCTCTGAGATCATAGGCTGCGGCGAGAATCTGCCGCGTCCGCCGCGTCTAGAGGAACCCCTTAGAGGGTCTGTGGTGACCGATGTCTGCCAGATCGAACTGGACAGAGTACTATTGCTGAGTCTCGAGTCGGCAACGCTTAATCTCTTACGCCTATACTTAGAGCTGGTGCCGCCTTTCCCCAATATGTTCCTTACAGACGTTGACGATACTATACTGGAACCCCTGTTTAAGGCCGGGACCCGTACACGGCGCCGGGTACTCGATCGGGGATACAGTTATTCGGCTCCACGCCCCCCCGAGAAGATCCATCCGGCCGATGTAAAGCCTGAGATGCTTGACAGCTTGAACTGGCAAGAGAATCCGGACATCCTTAGCAGACGCATTACAGGAGTCAGCCCTTTCCTTTCCAGGGAGCTCGCGGCAAGGGCCGAGAGGCAGGGCTCTCTTTACGAAGTTTTTGCACATATGCTCTCGGACTACCGGAAAGCCGAGATATCCCCTTGCATTTTCAAGGCCGGACCGACTCTCAGCAAGGCCCCGCCGCACCTCGGCCTGGCCTGGTTCAAGCCGGTGATGGAAGACATCAAGAGCGTCGAGCCCAAGACTACGCTTAATCAGTGCGTAGAAAACCTTGCAACGGCCTTTCTTGCAGTGGATAGCCTCGAGACCGGCAGGGCAAAGGCCCTAAGGGCCTTGACCAGGCAAATCAGGAAATGGGAGAAGGTAAGAGAGCGAGCGACCGATGCACTTGAGAAGCGAGAAGAGGCCGGGCGCCTCCGCAAGTTCGGAGAGATCATTCTGGCCAATATGGGTAGGCTGAAGCGCGGGGCGCATGAGGCCAGACTGCCCGATATATACAGTGCAGATAAGCGGGAGGTTGCGATACCTCTCGAGGCCAGGCTCTCACCCCAGGCCAATGCCGAGGTCTACTTCAAGCGGGCGAAGAAGACATTGCGGCGGGCCGACCGGGCCGCCGAGCAGATGGAGATTGCTCTAACGAAGCTTAAGGCCCTTAGCCACCTTAAGAACGAGGCCGAGTCCCCCAAGACATCGACGCGCCGCATGGCCGATCTCGTGGAATCTCTCACACAGGAGCCCGCGGAGAAGAAAAAGGCCGAAACCCCGGTCGATGTCAAAGCCGAGCGGCTCGGCATAAGACCGAGAAGGTATGTCGTTGCCGGCGGCTGGACCGTGCTTGTGGGAAGATCGGCCCGTGAGAACGATGTGCTCACCCATAGGTACGCGGCACCGAGTGACCTATGGTTTCATGCAAGGCAGGCGCAGGGCTCCCACGTGGTTTTGAGGAAGCCCAAGAAAAAGACCCAGGTACCCAGGGACGCTATAATCCGGGCCGCGGCCATAGCAGCCTACTACAGCAAAGCAAGGACCTCCAAGCATGTACCGGTGTCCTACACCGAGAAGCGCTATGTAAAGAAGGTAAAGAAGGGCGCCCCCGGCACCGCCGCCATGCTCCGCGAAAAAGTCATCTTCGTCACCCCAGGTCTACCCCGGAGGGGAATTCGGTACCTGTCACCTCCGGGGCCTGAGCGCATCTAAACAATATATGGGATATTGTGTTTAAGATCCGCTTGAAAGAGGCGAATTACGAAATGGATCTAACCGGCAGGCGCAGACCTTTGGAAGCGAAAGTGGTGTTCATAACCATCGCTTTGAGCTTCCTGCTTCCGGTAACGCTTTGGGCTGGAAGCAATCTCTCCTTCAAGGCGGCGCTCCACGTGATGCCGCATGAGGACCGGACATGCGACATAGGGTGGCCTCAGGTAGCAGACTGTAGCGACATAAACACGGTCTACACGGGCTGTGATGATTTCGATGTTTTTCCGGTGTTCTTCGATCTGGTCGAAGTCGGAAGGATCGAGTATGGCCTGGCCTGGCCCGCCGACTGGGGGGACTGCGTGTTCACCCCCTGCGCGGGAGATAGAATAAGTGGCGCCATCGTATCCTCAGGGGACGGTATCGCCCACCAATGGGATGGGTGTCAACAAGCTGAGATAGTGATAACGGGCTACGCCTGGTTCGGTTCACCAGTTACACCCGGACAGATTGTGCTCACGGCCAATCCACTCACCGATTTCCTGGGCGCTACAGACTGCGCCGGCACGCGAGACCTGGCAATCGGTCTCGCCGCTTCGGGTGTGTGCGGCATGCCCGGGGACGATCCATGTTCGTGCGGGTGCGGCTCTGAACCATATACCTGGAGCGGCATCAAGAGCATGTTCCGGTGAAACCCGCCGTAGGCTCAAACCCAGGTCCTCACACCCCGTAATATCGTTCATCATATGCGGAAAAGAGCCTTGTTTGATTGACTGCCAAATAGGCAATGTGGTAAAATACAGATGAGATATATCTGGGCAGAGGTGATAAGGCAAGCCGGGACGTCCGGTGGGCAGATCGCCTCCCACCGGTTCATACCCGCCAGTAGCTTCGATCTGAAACTCAGAAACCCACAGGCGACCGGTCTTGATGTCCATGCGGAGCCCGGCTTTTAGGAAGGAGGTAGCGCCATGAGGTTTATCCCGATTGCGGCACTTGCATTGGTAGTGATCCCGATCTCTACAGTCCTTGCAGGAAACAACCCTGATACCAAGGTTGCTGTACATGTGCGCCCCCATAACGCCGAGCTCGGCTGTGACTACGGCACCATATTGACTTGTGATGATTTGATCGTAACCGAGCCGGGCTTCAGCGTCGATGCGTTTCCTGTCTTCTTCGATCTCAATGAGTTCTCGGGATGTGAATACGGCATGTGGTGGCCTGACTGGACATACTCCGGTGCTTTTTCCAATTGCGCAGACCTGGTGACCGGCGAGATCAAGCGGCCGGGGGATGGGGCCTCACACGATTGGTTGAGCTGCCAGACCGGGCAATGGGTGTGCGTGCCTTCTTACATATGGCTTTATGCAGACGGACCGGGCATGATCTGTGTAGTCGCAAACCCTGTAGGTGGCGCAATCAGCTTGCTTGACTGCGGCGGCGGAATAGACGAGCCCTTTGCCACCTTCTGTGCCGGCGTCTACGGTTATATCGGCGACGACCCGTGCCCGCCCGTGGGCACTACAGAAGAGAGCTGGAGCGGGGTCAAGGACATCTTCGAGTAGTCGCGAGGCTGACAGCGAATTTTATAGCTTTATTGTGAGTTGGATTGTGGAAGGCTGTTCAGTGTCGTGAAGCGCTGTGATGAAGCCGCGCACAACTCCGGCGAGTGAGGCCTGGACGAATTGGTTGACGGGTACGGGCCTGCCGTTGACGAGAAGGTCGGTCCGCCGCTCGGGCCTTTTGAGGACCTTATTCTCGAACAAGAAATCGAGAAGACTCTCGATCTCATCGATCGTATAGGCCGGATAATCCCCGGGCCTCTTATCCCGGTAGACTACCGCTACCACGTTCTCGGTTTGCTCCAGGATATCATCATCTGCTGAAGGGACCACGATCTTCGGGATCCCCGCATGTTTGAAACCCTCCACCACAATGACGTCCGATAGCGAGAGATATCTGGATACGGCGGTTTCGACATCCTCACCAGTCTGTTTTCCGAGGAGTATCAAACCCTCCCCCAGGGCTATGGCGACGTCCGCCCCTGCCTCCAGATGCTTGGCGGAGTCCTTGGCTGCAGGTTGGAGCGACATGGTATCATGGACATGCTTTACCGTCCCCACGGTGAGCCCTCTACGTGTGAGCGACGCCACAAGGCGCTCGACAACGAGCGTCTTCCCGCTGTCCTTCCAGCCCGCAACTCCGACAACCCGCCCCCTCAACGACTCCAGCATGTGCTATCGCCTCCTCGGCTTCCCGCGCCGCTTGACCACCTGTCTCATCTCCCTCAACAGCGCGGCCACAGCCTTCGACGGCGGCACCTTCTTTATTATCTCACCCTTCCTGAAGATGAGAGCCTGACCCTTGGTCGCCGCAATGCCCACGTCCGCCTCCCGCGCTTCACCCGGACCGTTGACCACACACCCCATGACGGCGACAACCGTGGGTTCCTTGACACCGGCGAGCTTCTTCTCCACCTGTTTCACAAGCCGCATGAGATCGATGTTGCAGCGGCCGCATGTGGGGCATGAGATAATGACCGGGCCGTACTCCCTCAGCGAAAGCGCTTTGAGCATCTCCTGTCCCACCTTGACTTCTTCCTCCGGTGGGGCGGTGAGACTCACTCTTATCGTATCGCCTATGCCCTCGGCGAGAAGCGTACCCGTTCCAACCGCCGACCGTATGACACCTGCCGGAGGCGGCCCCGCCTCGGTCACCCCCACGTGAATGGGATAGCGGAACCGGTTCGCGATCATCCTGTAGGTTTCAATGGTCGCGGGCACGCTAGATGACTTGGCCGAGAGAATGAGGTCGGTGAACCCTATGTCCTCAAGCAGGGAGACCGATCTGGACACGCTCTCCACCATGGCCTCGGGAATGGGAGCGCCGTACTTCTGGAGGAGGGACTTTTCCAGCGAGCCGGCGTTGACGCCTATTCTCAGGGGGATACCCTGTCGTCTGGCAGCCTCGGCCGTCCTTATAATGTTTTCCCTGCCGCCGATATTGCCGGGATTGATCCTTACGCAGTCCACTCCCGCTTCGAGGGCCATGAGGGCGAGCTTATAGTTGAAATGGATATCGGCGATTATGGGTATCTTCACCTTCTGCTTTATAGCGCCCAGGGCCTCGGTCGCCTCGTAATCCGGAACGGCGATTCGCACCATGTCGCATCCGGCAGATTCCAGGCTCTTTATCTGCTTCACGGTCGCCTTGACGTCGGTGGTCTGAGTCTTGGTCATCGACTCCACAACCACGGGGGCACCGCCCCCAATAGGCACCTCCCCCACATGGACAGTCCTCGTCATTCGCCTCACATAAGATTCGCGTAGATGCAATTTATGCCCCCCTGGCTTACTTCACCGCCGGCCCGAAATGATCGAACCCTGCTCGTCCCAGCTCGCGCTCAGCCCCGTCACTGGCGAGCTTCACGCCCCTGCCCTTGGCCGTGATCTTCCCTATCAGAGTAAGTTCGACGCCGAGTCCTCGTCCAACCTCAGCCAGATCACTCTCGCGCCGGCTGTTTATGGTAAAAAGCAACTCGTAGTCCTCTCCCCCCGCCATCGCCTGGGAGAGAGCTTCCTCCCGGTCGCCTCCGAAATAGTCCATAACGCAATCGCCTACCGGAATACAGTCCGCGTCCAGTACCGCCCCGACACCGCTGGAATCCATGATATGCCATAGATCGGAGAGGAGCCCGTCACTGATGTCTATCATTGACGATGGAAGCAAGGTTTGAACGATGGCGCGTGCCTCATTCAGCCTGGGAACTGGACGCCTGAACCTCTTCACGCACTCCTCAGCCGGGGCTTCCCCCGAGGACCATCCTTCGCGGAGCAGTCTCATACCCACCGAGGCCTGCCCCAACGTGCCCGTGACCACGATGATATCATCCTGCCTGGCTCCAGATCTCAGAACCAGCTGATCGCGCTCGCACACGCCCGACAGGGTCACAGAGATCGCAAAGGGACCCACAGTGCGCACGATGTCACCCCCCACAACGCTCACGCCCATTACATCACCGCATTCTTCCATCCCGCTGTAGAGATCGTCAACCTGTTTGGCGGAAAACCCCTCCGGAAGAAAGAGTGTAACCAGAGCATGCCTGGGAAGTCCCCCGACCGCGGCAACGTCACTAACATTGACCGCCAGGGCTTTCCATCCTATGTCATTCATGTCAAGCCAGCCTTCTTCGAAGTGTGTGCCGCCGACAAGACAATCCGTAGTCAGCACTTCAAGCACGGGCCCTCGCCTTACCACGGCACAGTCATCCCCGATCCCCACCACAAGATCTTCGTCCTGAATGGATTTCCTGCCGCGTATTCGCTCGATCAGCCCGAATTCGCCCAGATCACTAACCAGCGTCATGGGTTTCCACCTTATCACCTTTGAGATAGCGGTATGCCGAGTATGCAAGCGTGGCCACACCAACCCTGAGTGCCGATTCATCGATATCAAACCCGGAATGATGCAGATAATGCGTCTTACCCTTTGCACGGTTGCCGACACCCAAGAATACCATTATACCGGGCACCTTTTCCGCGTAGTAAGCAAAATCCTCGCCTCCCATTTCTAGTCCGGGCGAAGTTGTGGTCATAGACCGCCCCAGTATATCCGAAGTGGCCGTCCTTACAAGCGCCGAGAAACCCGGATCGCAAAACACCGGGGGGTAGCCCTTGATAAGCTTGAACTCGCCCCTGGCTCCGTATGCCGAGCATGTTGAGCGAAGGACCTTCGATATCATCGCGGGAACGCGTCTGCGCATCTCGGCGGTCTTGGTCCTCACCGTCCCATCCATATCAACCCTCTCGGCGATGATGTTGCTTTTTTCACCACCGCATATCCTACCCACGGACACCACCACGCTCTCCATCGGACTCACCCGTCTTGAGACCACCGTCTGCAGGGAAGTAATGAAATCCGCCGCCACCATAACGGCGTCCACACTCTTGTGCGGGCTGGATCCGTGGCCGCCTTTTCCGGTTATGGCTACCCTGAACTCGTCTGCGGCCGCCGATATGATACCCGGATTGACAGCGACTTTACCGACCTTGATCACCGGATCGACGTGGAGTCCGAGCACCGCCCCGACCACGGGATTCCTCAAGGCACCCGCCTTTATCATCCTCAGGGCCCCTCCGGGCGAGGTTTCTTCGGCAGGCTGGAAGATCAACCGGACATTGCCCGGCAAGTCCTTGCCCAGGTGCTTGAGCACAAGCGCCGTTCCCAGGACCACTGCCATGTGGGCGTCATGCCCGCAGGCATGCATGAAGCCCTGATGGCGCGAGGCAAATGGCAGACCGGTTCTTTCAGCGATGTTCAGGGCATCCATGTCGGATCGAATTGCGACGGTCCTCTTGCCTTGTCCCCTTATTGTAGCGAGAAGGCCCGTGCTCTCGGGGATTCGCCTGTGATCTATCCCAGCGGATCTCAAGTAGGAAGCGACCCTGGCCTGGGTTTTCGTCTCCTTGAACGAGGCCTCCGGTATCTTGTGGAGCGCCCTCCTCATCTTTATGAATCGGGGCTCAAACCGGTCACACAGTGAAAGGACCTTATCCTTCAATCCATACCCCTCCCGGCTCACCTTCACATCCACGCGCAGAGACGGAGGCGCCTGCGCCCAAATCTCTATTCTCCGGTCAACATGCTGGCCATAGCCTCGGGAATCGCATCGGCCAGCTCGCCGGCGAGAAATCCGAAGTAGCCGTATTCCTGAAACAGCATGTCCCCAACGTAACCATGTATGAAGGCACCCGAAGTCGCCGCATCCACGTTATCCACACCCTGGGCGAGCAGACCGGCTATTATGCCGGTCAGCACATCCCCCGAACCCGCGGTCGCCAACCCCTGGTTGCCGGTGGGATTTATGAAGGCTTGACCGTCGGGAGCCGCGACCACAGTCGGAGCCCCCTTAAGGACCATCACAAGCCCCAATTCCTCGGCGACCTTCCGCGCGAAATCAACGGGCCCCTTGAGAATCTCTGCCTTATCGGTACCAAAGAGCCTCGCTGCTTCGCCCGCATGAGGCGTTATGACGAGCGGGAAATCCAGGTCTTTAAGTTTGCCTGATTGCCCCGCGAAGGCGTTCAGTCCGTCTGCATCCAGGACACAGGGCTTGCCCAGCCTGGGCAGAATGTAACGCACGAGCTTCACCGTGTCCGGATTGGTGGAAAGACCCGGCCCCAGGGCTACAGAATCGGCCTTTTTCACAAAATCGAGTATAGGCTTCCGGGCCTTGTAGGCGAATGTGCCGTCAGGGGTATCATCGACGGGAAGCGTCATGACCTCAGTCAGTTTGATCTCCATTTGAGCATTGAGCCTGCGCGGTATGATAAGGGTCGCCAGGCCGCAGCCCGATCTCATCGCCGAGAGAGATGTCAGGGCCGCCGCACCGGTAAGCCCGGTGGAGCCGCAGATGGCAACAGCATGTCCGCACGACCACTTGTGGGCATCCGGTGGTCGTGGAGGTATTGACTCCACTACATCAAATGGGCTCACTGCGAAGGTCGCGAGGTCATGACGCACAATCACCTCCGGCGGCACGCCTATATCGTGGATGACCAGATCACCTGTCAGAGCCTTGCCCGGGAACATAAGCTGGCCGATCTTGGGCAGGGCCATGGTTACCGTAAGGTCTGCCTCCACCGCGACCTCGGCCTCTCCGGTCGACGCATTGACCCCGGAGGGGATGTCCACCGCGACATGGGCCGCAGGGCTTTCGTTTAGGAGCTCGATTACTTCTCTTGCCACACCCCTGGGGGCCCCCTTGAAACCCGTGCCGAAAAGTGCGTCTACCACAACTTCAGCTTTACCCAGATCGGTTTGGAGCATGTCGAGATCTTTATTATCCGCCCGGATTATTTTGATACCCATGTGGCGGCACTTCTTGAGATTCACCAGGGCGTCGCCTTTCACATCCTCGGCTTTCCCTATCAGGTATGTCTTGACGCTATAGCCCTCCCGCTTGAGCAATCTGGCAACCACGAAGCCATCGCCCCCGTTGTTGCCCTTGCCGCAGACGATAACAATGGGCACGGTCTTCTTCGGTTCGAAGCGGCTCAGGAGCTCATCGGCTACGCCTTTTCCGGCATTCTCCATGAGATCGAGGCCCGGCACATAGTCCCTTATAGTGTGTTCGTCGATTTTCTGCATCTCAGGCGTGGTGACTACCGGTATCAACTGTTCACCTCCGGACTTGCTATTACTATCGCCACAGCGAGACCGCCCTCATGCGAGAGGCTCAAGCTTGTTCGGGATTCGCCGGCCGCGGCCTTTGCCGTCCCGCGTGGCTTAAGGCCGGGTACGCCGCGTTCACTGACCACAACCTCGACATCCCTGTAACGTATGCCGGGCGGCCCCGTCTCAGATACCGCTTTAATGAATGCCTCCTTGGCCGCGAACCTGGCGGCCAGAGATTCCGCGGGGGCGTATCTCGCCTCACAGTAATCGATCTCCGAGGCCGTGAAGACGCGCTCAAGAAACCTGCGCCCCCACCTATCCACCATGCGCTCGATCCTTTTGACCGAGACAAGATCGATTCCTATACCCAGCTTTCCTCTATCCCCCATACCTCCTCCTGCGGCGTATCATATGTAAGTAGGTCCTGCCTTTCAAGTATGATATCAGATTCCCCGCGCCCCTTTGCCAGCTCGCGACGAGGCATCCCGGTAATACGGGCTAAAAGAGGGTGTGACCGGAGCCCTATGCAGAGCGAGAAACGACACTTGTGACTTCCCTTTCCAAGCCGGGGAAAAACACCCGGCTTCACAGCCTGCAAAGCCTTCCCTGGCGAGGGTACGCGGGGTAGGCCGCAATCGGCTATTCCCGAACCGGATTGCTCAGAAGCCCTATGCCCAGGTGGCAACGAGTCTGTCGGATACCTGCGTGCCGGCAGCCCGGCGATCCTTCTTACTGCCTGCCACCGAGCCGCCAGAACAGATAGAAGACCCGTGGTCTCTGTGTCGTTCCCGGGAGCGTCCGTATCTATGAAAGGGGAGAAATTGCCCAGAAGCTACTTCATGGACTGGCCTATCGTCTTCCCCACACTAATCTCACCATTATCGATCCTGAGATTAAACCCGCACTCGGGGTTGGAACACACCCACGCCTTGTAGGTGATGGGTGCCCCTTCACGACCGTAATCAGATAGGGGTATAAGAACACCGTCGTGACACTTCTTGCACTTAGGGAATGATCCTTCCATTACGCTGACCTCCCATCCCTTCTCATTCACTAACTGGTCGATATCGTGCATATTCCCACCTCATCCTTCAACCAGTCCTTACTGCGTAAAAAGAAATATAGCATTGGTTTCAGCAATTAGTCAAGAATCTCGATATCAGCCTCCTTCTATATTGAGCCGCCGCCATTCCCGTTCCCAAGCCCGCACCCTCATCCCGGCATTGCGAATGGGTTCGGGTATGCGCGTCTCGGTTACACAGCTCTTAGCCAAAGAGGAGGCATCCTTGAAGGTGACCATGTGACCCGCCACTACACCAAGCGGGGTCCTGTGCCCCCGTATCTTCACCGTACCCGCCCGGCGTTTACCTTCCCACTTGGCTATCCTTTTCAGCCCGCCGCCCCGGGGGCTTATGCCCACAGTCGGGCGGCCCGATATGACACCTACATAGCCTGATAGCGGCAATTCGCTTCCTAAGGGCAGCTCCTTTACCATTATCGCGTCGCACTTCTGCTTGAGCATCTTGAGAACGCTCAAAATCAGGGGGACATATACCATGTTGCCCAGGCCTTCCTCTATGGCCGGGTCCACATCATCGGTGGCAATGGCCTCCTCCAGCACCTCCAGCTTCGGATAAGACAGGAGTGAGGCACACACGTGTACCTTGTTGGCTTCTTCGGTGAATACCATATCGACACCGGCGATTCTCTTTATTCGTTTGGGAGCTGGTTTGATCTTAACCCTGCTTTCCACCCTGTCCTTGAGTGTGCGCAGCTCCTGCATCTTCAGCTCTTTGAGTGCACTGAGTTCAGCCATCCCTTCCCTCCAGGTTCCTCGACCATCTCCTGTAATCCCCCAGATCAAAGTCCTTCTTACAATCTCCCGGACCCATCGCCAGGTCCTCTATTCCGCACACCGCGTCCGTGCAGGTCAGACAAGCGCCGTTACACCGGGCGGCTGGGACGAACTCACTACCCTTCTTCACGTACACCGGGACATCAACTCCTTCGCAGTTGGCGGAGCTCATGAACTCACGATTCATTCCGACCGGCCTACCATCCACCATTTCGTATTCCATGCAAAGAGCAAAAGTCATCCCCCGCGCTTCACAAAGGTTGCGCAGGGTATAAAAAGTCCTCTTCCGAAAGTCGATGTCCGCATGTAGATAACCGTCGATCGACTCGCCGTACAATCCTTCAAGATCGTACCCAAATCCTACACCGAATCTTCTGAATTGCGCAAATACTTCTTTGGCGATTCTTCTGGGCACGTCCATAACGCTTGCCACCACATGATGGGCGCCCGAGTCGATTCCCCTTTCCACCAGACGCTCAAGTTCATGCCTGGAGTCGGTAAGGTTCGGTATCACGGGATCGATTCTCAGGACCACCGGGATACCTGCCAGGGCACACTCTTTCATCGAGGAGAAGACCTCATCGACGGTGGCTCCACCGGCCATAAGGCGGGACCTTATCTCCTCACGGGCGGTAGGAACCGAGAATTGCCCGAAGGAGTGGCCCTGGGTCTTGATGAGACCTATGACCTGTCGAGGCACTTTGCACTTGGTGACGAATTCTATCGGGATATTCCTGCTGACGAACTCGTGGACTATCTTCTCGGAAAGCCTGTAGCGGGAATCGACCAGCTGAAAGGGGTCACACACCGGCGAGAGGTAACCGCACGAAGCCACCGATATCGAGTCCAACTGCCCGGATACCACACGATCGAAATCCTCAAAGACGGTGACAATGCCTCTCTCATTGAAGAGCCTGAAGTAGGCGGCGGGAAGCGCCCTGGCATAGCAGAAGATGCAGCCGACCGAACATCCGTTATAGGGGTTAATGAGCATGCGCTCACCGGTACACTCGCGCTTGCCTTTCCACCAACCGTGGAGCTCTTTCCGCGAGGATACAAGGATATGAGGATGCGGTTTCTCTATGACCGCAAACTCTCTTGTCTTCTTACCGAGCCTGAGGCTTATCTTGCGCGCCAACCATGCCCCCCTCATTCGTGGTGACTCCGCATGCGGCT
>Ga0180433_10003075_pt1 | contig 24898 bp, 21 predicted proteins | sample SS_ome_8_FD_132980 | JGI IMG/M metagenome (GOLD analysis project Ga0180433, IMG submission 132980) | Hypersaline lake sediment archaeal communities from the Salton Sea, California, USA - SS_1_D_1 metaG | ecosystem: Environmental > Aquatic > Non-marine Saline and Alkaline > Hypersaline >... | reverse complement strand
TTCAATGTATCTGAATAAATATAAATAGACCATTCCTTTTCATCTTTTCCACTACGTAACCCATAAAATGTATAAGATACTGAAACATGATCACCAAAAGCCAGTCTCAATCTTTTCGCCAACTCTGACATTTTATCTTCCATTTGGAACTACCCCCTTTTTCCTAGTCAATGGATAAATTGTATTTTTTGGTTTAGCATTTGGATTTTTCCATTGCCATACCTGTAAGGCGTTTTGAAATATTGGAAACTGAGATTCAAAATCTGTTAGTGCTGTCTTGACTCCCACTGCGTTCATATCTCTAACAGTCCGTATGTTCGCTCCAATATATACAGTTCCAATCTTATCAACCTTATTTCCTGTCATCTCCTCATACATTGATTTGTATGCCGAAATTTGTAGCTCATGTGCTTCGTATTGGCCACCCGTCTTCCAGTCCAATAGATAACGTAACCCATCTTTTCTACCAATGAAATCAGCAGTCCCACCACATTTAAGTCTTTTGGAAACTAGCTTTACCTCAACTTCCTCAACTTCAAAACCTTGCAGTTCATACCAATCACACCACTTATTAAACTTATCCCATTCTTCCCAAGTAAAGTATTGTTGAGTTTCATGTTCGTTATACGCTTTCACTTCCTCACCAAGAAGATATAATTCAATTGCATTATGAATCTTGCTTCCTGACTCCATAGCCGTTCTCGACAAATAATCTGAATTAAACCCATTACCTTTTAACCATTGCTCATATTGAAATCCCTTAGCTATAACATTTAGAATCATTGTTACAGAAGGATAATGTTCGCCCTCATACTCATACCAATGCTCATTAAAATACTCAATCAATCTTACCTTGTCATTCTCAATGACTTTGCACTTTTCCATTTTTTTCCTCCATTCCCTCAATGTATAAAAACCAATACACTAAGTTATAAATATTTGACCTAGCTTCAATGTCAATGTTATACTGACTTGTTTCGTTTATTTTCATAAAATCCCTGTCAACTGCTTGATGGGGATTTTCTTTTTTGCCAGTCATATTCCCCGCTCCCTATCCATATAATCATCAATTGCCATCTCCATATTTCTATCTTCTTGTTCTTCATTTATCTCATCCTGCTCATAAGCAAATCTGTATGGCCTCTCTAGCCACAAATCATAATCCATTTTCAACTCTCCTTTCTCATGTACTCAAATACCCTCATTTTTTCCTCATCCTTGAAAGTTTCAAAGATATCCCTGGTCAATACCCTATCAGACTCTGAGTCCTCAAGGTCGAGCAATATACCGAGCACATAACTACATTCCTTTAAAGTTATGTCTCTCATCTTTCTTCCTCCTTTCTTTGTTGTTGTTGTACAAGTATAACACTTCAAACAACAATGTCAATAGGTTTTCTTTTTCTCTTAAACAGTCTTTTCAACATACCAATCAACCCTTTCCTTTAGTAGTCTTATTTCGAGCACCTCATCTCGCTTCCTATAGTTAAGATAGGCAAGCAGATACTCAATCATATATTCAGCTAATTTGCCCATTATCTTCCCCTCCTATAGCTTTTATTTGTGGTGAACCCCACAGGTATAATTGAGTGTGGCACGCTGTAAAAAGACTTATAAAACCGCTCTCGCTTGATTCTAGGATTAGGTGTAACGTTTCGGAAAATAAGCATACCCATCAATATAATTAATGCTACTCTCATTATTCTCATTCCTTTCCGACCGAAGTTTCAGTCAAGGAATGTTTACCCAATTATTAGATTTTTAAACATGATTTTTTACAGGCCAGTGGTTACTGGCCATAGGACAGGAGAAATAACTTTGATAATACCTGGGGGTGTAAAACCAAAAACTCTATCCACCCCAATTATACTACTGATTATTTTGGTTTATAGTGTAAAGTATAAAACCAACTAGGAGTGTATACTTCTCAACCCTCTCCCAAAATAGCTGGCTCTCTATAGTTTCAATCTTATATTCCTGAGCTTCATAAACAGCCTGTCCAGCTAGATTGTCATCGCTTTCTTCTGTCTTTGAGAAAAGCCCCATAGAGTGAACGGGAGGCAGAATTAGACAGCTTACTAGGATCAATACGAAAACGTTTCTTATTAAAGAATAGAACACAAATTATCCCTCCAATCGCTCCTATTACCGCGAAGATTATTTCCATCATTTCTTTTTCTTTTCAGAGAAATGTTCACCTACATTACCAACAACAAATAGTCCAAACAAAACTGAATTACCATTGATCCATTCACTGCCAGTAATCTTGCCTAAGAATAATGCCACTGTAAGAATTATCATTGATACAAAATATAAAGTCGCTTTTCTTCCTACCTTCATAATTCCTCCTTTAATAAATTATTTCAATTCCTTTGGGATTGCTATTAGGCATATACACTATCTCAACTGGGATTTCGCTTTTATCCAAAAAATACTTGCGTAATAGTTCTCCCATTTCCTTGTTTTCTTCCTTGTCTGTTAAACCAACACAGCCCAAAGTTCCCTTGATGCCACCATCAAAATGAATCATCAAACCTGTTCTGGTACATTCAAATTGAGGATCAAGCCAGATTCCCCACCCATAACCGTCGGGATCAATATAAGACTTTCCAGATAATCGTGTGTAGTCTCGACCTATATACTTACCAGGCGGAAGACTCCCTCGTCCCCAGCCACCAGAATTAACCTTGGCAGTTTTAATTGAGTGTGCCTCACCATCATAATAACTCATTATTCCTTCAGCCAATGCAACATCTCTAGTTCCAGTTTTATCTTTTATTTTTTTCGGGACTACTCTTTGAAATCTTATTACAATCTTCCTCATCTTGTTTCCTCGTATAACGGTATTAATCCAACCAATAGTGCGACACCCACCACAATTTTGTAAGAGTTTAATAAGATTCCAAATAACTCTGAACATACTGATATTATAAACGCTATCGCGCCCATTAAACAGAGAAATCCTACCTTACAACCTAGTCGGCTTTTCTTGCATACCTCTGGCCTTGAAAATCTCAAGAATAAAGATACGAATAAAACAATATCTATTAAATATATTAGCTGTGTTATTTTTTTAAAAGTTAATTCCATAATTTAAAAAGCACTGAGATAACTAAAGAAACTGCCCCACTAACAAACAGCGCAACTCTTTTCACCCACCTTCTGTTAATTACTTCCTCCATTATCAAGGTATCATACTTTTTCAATTTCTCTCTAAAATATTCCTTTTGTTGTTGAACATCCGTTTTAATTCCTGTTACCTCACAAGATAGACGTGTGAGCTTTTCATCAAATGATTTTCTGCTCTCTTGCACTGCACCTGTCAGCTCCCCTAATTTTAGAATCAAGTCTCTTTCGTCTAATCCCATCGTTACCACCTGTCATATCTCTTATTTAATTTTACATTACCCTTGTCTAATTCCCCTTTTATTCGGTCATAAAATTGTTTTTTGGGAACCTTATAAACAAACCCTTTGATATTTCTGTACGGTATTCCTTTAAACAAGGCAACTTGCGAGAACAATCTCTCAAGTGATCTTGGCATTGTCCTTAACCACTTTGCCTGCCCTCTTTTAATTCCATACTTCTTAATGGTTCTGTTATATTTTTCTTGTGTTATTAAATCTTTACTCGCTTTTCCAACTTCAACAAAAGCTTCAAGTAAATCATTAACAGAACCAGTCAGGGGATCTTCAATAGATGTTCCCCACGGAGTATATTTCTTAAATAGTTTTTGCTCTACTTGTTTTCTTATAACTGAATAAGCATTACCAACAAAATAAATATTGCTCATGTTCATCTCAACAATATCTACAAGCCCAGTGGTAAACTTGTTCAACCAACCTGCATCTTCTTCTTCATTATTTCTACCGTATAGAAAATCTCTCAGTCTGTTAATTCCCAACAACAACAACGGTGATAAAAATAAAACTGAATTAAAAGCATTAAACGCTTTCAAGAAATCCCTGGGAGTTTTCTTGCTAAGATTCCATCGCTCAACCGCTCGTCTCATTATCATGACATTTTTATTTCTTTGCGATGAAAACTTGGTCAATAGCTTTACGTACATTTGTTTATTTCTTCCAATCTCACTTCTATCCTTAACATCAAATGTTGGCTGGGTTCTCCTTACTGCCTGCTCCGTTCTCTTAGCTACTTCCCTATAAAGCTCATCTCCTTTTAAGTCAGTTTCATTTTTTACCCAAGCTTCGCAAGCTTCCCATATAGTTGTTACTGCACCCATATCAAACTTACCTATTCCTCCCATTACCATATCTTCAAAGTTTTGCGAGTTTGTAAAAAACGTTCTAGTCTGCCCAGCACTTGAAAGCTCCCCTAAGTCTCTATCGATTTTCCCTTCGCTTCTCTCTCTGAGCTGGGGAGAATATTTCCTTATTTTATCCACCGTATCCTGGCTTGGCTTAACTAGATTCTTCGCTAGATTTGGAACCTTTGAATAAACATATTGACTTGGAATCTCAGTGGACGAGAGTATATAAGACACAGGTTGTTTTAACATTACCCAGGGATTAGCACCCAAAACACCAATGGTAATTTTTCCTGAAAAGTCTGTGATAACTTTATCGATATCCTGTTTATTTGCGGAAGACACTTCAATATCTCTAATATAATTTTGTAATGTTTTGAGATAGCTTTCTCCGTAACTATCTACTATCGCCCTTCTAAAAGAAGCATCGTTTAATAATAGCTTTGCGTTTCTAAGTGGAGCGGCCAGGCCATGATAAGCACTAGCGTTATTGATACTTTCCATTGTTGTAACAAAAGCATCTTCCAACATGAGGGCATTTTTAGCGTTTGTTCTTTCCTTAAACATTCCCATCCCTTCCAGAGTTTGTTGGATAAATGTTTTCATATCGGCAGGCATCAACTCTTTAAACTTGGCATACCTGTCAAACTCACTTGTCTTAATAGGAAAGTAATCTTCTACAGTGGCCACTTCAAAACCATTTAGCATTACTGAGGTTTCATTCAACTTCTCTTTTTGCATAACATTAAAATATTCATACATAGCATCAGCCACTTTAACTTCACTATCTGTTATGGTATCTAATACAGTTTGTAAATCAGTTAAGGAAAGTTTAACTATTCTTGACCTATCAGAAGCCAAAGAGAAACCACCCTCAGTTATATGAGCCCAGTTATTAGAGTTTAAACTGTGAAGATATAAAGCAATTCTTTCTCCTCTAGTTAAGGTTATTTGTTTTCCACTCGGGAGTTTAGTAGTTACATAATCAACACCCTTTTTGTAGTTCTTTGGCTTAACAAACGATTTGCTATATCGCTTAATATTTTCTATACCTTTTAATTTGTTTTCAAAATAATCATGAGCTTCTTGTTTCATTCTCAATTCTTCTGTTCGGCCTGCATCAATATCATCATAGAGGACTTCTTTAATAATCCCGTTTTCTTGTTTATCTAAAATCTCAGCAAGCAATTCCCCGTTATAAGATTTAATAGTTAAGGCATCTCCCATATATTTAAGAACACCTTTTTTCGAACCCTTATGCTCGAACCTCACATCAATATTGTTCTCGTCTCTATCAATTCCTTTTTTTCGTTTAACATTTCTAACAACTTCATCAACTGTCTTAGCTTGCTCTCTTTCCCTCTGTTTTGTAATCATTTTATTTTTAAGCTTGTTGAGATGTTCCAAGTGCTCAATCGCATGTCTAATCCTAATCACATCATCAGTAACCAAGTCTCTTATCGGGATATCATCAAGCCGGCTAAGTTCTCTCAATGATTCTTCTGGAATATTGTGATCTGGATTTGATTCAACAAACTCCCTCATTGAAATAAGCTCTTTCAGTTTCCTACTGGAAGGTTTTGTCATTTGTAATTCATCAATCAAAACCTGGATCTTATCTCTGTATTCTGGCCTCATCCTTTTTAGATCAAGTTTTTTAATTGTCTTTTCAAGTTTCTTTACTTCTTGTTTGGCATAAATCTGATCTTCCATATCTCGGATACGATTCATGACCTCCATCTTTCCACGTTCAGTTTTGATATTGTTTATAGCAGATAATAGTTTCCCTCTTTGCTCTGGATCAATTACTTGGTTCGCATATTTAATAGCTTCCTTTTTGTATTCCTCAACATTCATTCTTTTTGTTCTAAGCCTGTTAAATAAATCTCTCCTTTTCTCTCCCTCCATCTTTTTAACTTCCTCAACCTTTTCCTTCTTCTCTGCTCGAACTTCTTTTTTGGCCTCGGCTTTACCCTCTGCAAATGCTTTCTCAGGTAGCATCTTTTTAACTTTTTCTCGTTTCTCTTTTATTGCCTCACGTCTTTCAATTTCCGCTTCGCCTGTTTCTTCTTTCTCAATTGCCTTGACTTCTTCACCTAGTGCTAGTGATGTTCTGATCCAATCTTCATTAGGTGGCAACGCTCCCATGAGCGGATCGGTATATCCTCTTTCAAGTCTATCCCTTGCGATATCAACCATCTTTGGATAATTCTTATTTCCCTTTTTAAAAGCTGTCATCGCTTCTTTTTTTGTAGTAAAGCCACCATCTCTAAACCATTGAGGGAATGTTGATTTAACTCCCGTTACGGTTTGAGTCTCTCCTCTTTCCATACTAGGGATAAACTCTCGCCTGCCTGCCTCGGATTCCCTTATCTCGTTCTTCATGATATTTAATTCATCTTCTAAGATTCTATTCCGTTCCCGTCTCAACTCATTGTCTGACATGGCCTGGAACCTTTTCAGTGCTGACTTCCTCACCTGTACTCTAGTCTTTGGTTTCACTATGCTGTCAAATAAGTTTCTTGTCTTTGAATCAACTCCCAAAACAGATTTCATTTTGCCCAGTAGGTTATTAAAGAATCCCTTGATACCCTTGGACTTTTCTTTTCTTGTGTTCATGTAGTCAGCAAATCTTTCAGCCAAATGTTCTTCAATCTCTAAATCATCCTCAAACCCAGTCTCTCTGCTCACTTCTGCGGAAGCTCGATCATATAGTTTTTGATCTGCAAACTTATCAACTACCTGGTGAAAAGCTTCATGGTATCCAGTATTTTTATTAGCGATCATTGCGATATGAGTGAGACCTTCATAGTACATACCACGAACAGGAGTCCCATCTGGCTTCTTAATTTCATACTCTCCTCTAACAGTTCTCGGATCAACACCATAAGGCATTAATATTTCACGAGCTTTACCAATCTCAACCAATCTTCGGAAAGGTTCTTTCTTTACCTCACCTGTCGCCTTTTGAAATCTCTGTGATTTAAACTTTTCATCGATTACCCTAGTCCTATCCCCTGGAACATTAGGATCATATTCATGAATAGTTTCCACCCCAGCACTTTTTAATATTTGCCTATACTTATCGCTAATCCCTTTTGGTACTACCGCACCCTTAAACTCATTTAATTTAACTGCTCTTTTAATCTTGGCTTCAAAATATTGTGTTGGACTTTTCATCAGATCATGGCCTAGTTGAGCCAAAGCCTCCACATAATTTGTGTCCAACTCCCCAGTGAAGTTATTGTTTCTTAAAGCTCTTTCCATTTTCGGAACAGACAATCTTTTTCTTGATCCCTTAATATAATCAGCAACCGATTGGGAAAGGTCATCCAACATGTCAAATCGATTATCATAAGCATAATTATTTTCAAACTTATTTCCTATATTAAATAACCTGTCGTTCAGTTCTTCTTTTACTCTTTCCATTTCTTCATAAGTAACCAGATCATATTTTTTATTTCGGATAGCCGTGATATCTCTCAACTCTTGAGCACCCTTGCTCCTGGCTTTCCCTAGCCCATTTACCAGGGTATTTTCAACACCCCTGACACCACCTCTTAATACTGCATCAACTAGATTTTCTAAATTATATTCTTCTTTTGCTCTGCCTCTTTTGAGGTAACCTTCGGAATAAACATCTTTAGTTTTGTTCTCAATGTATTGCTCATATTCCTCATCGCTATATTTCTTGATCCTTTTTTCTAGCTCATCTCTTAATTTTGAATTATCAATAACCAACTCTGGATTACTTGCTTTACGTAAGTTATTTTCAACCTCCATCAGCTTTCCAAAAATTACTGATCCATCTTCTTCTAAATATTGATCGTATATTTCTTGGCGAGATTCTTCAGCTAAATCCCTAATCTCTGGATCAGCTTCATAAACTCTATTAATATAATCATCAATAGAACTTTTAACTGCCCTTCCAATCTCTTGTCTTTTTTCTACTTGGTCATAATCAGCAGATTCCCCATCCCACTCTTTAGATGCGTAGTTTGTAAATGTATCGTTCATAAAAAGATCATCAACGGGAACTACTTCTTTCGGGATTTCTATATCCTCACCCTTAGACTTTAAGAAGTCATACTGCATACCTTTAGTTTCTTTTAATCTACCCAACGCAGTTTCTGGTCTTTCCAATTCCAATATTTGCTCGACAGCATATTGGTAATCCCCAGTTTCCTTAAATGAGGGAGCCAAGTCTTCCATGACATCATGGATTTTTTTAACGTCTCGATCATAAGTTGGCTTGGGTACTCTTGAGGAATACACATCAGAGTCAAATACTTTGACATCTTGTTTCTTGGGATCAATAAGCTCTTGATTGCCAACTAAGGTTATATCCCCAAATCCTTCAAACGGAACTCCTTTTTTTGTAATAGCAACACTCGGGACAGGCAGGCCACCCAACTTATAACTTGCTTCTAGCTTTTCAGGACTTATATTATGTAATGCGTATAAGTCTTTTGCTTCTTGATATTTACCTTCCTCCCCTGGCTCAGCCCTCAGCGTTTCTCCTGGTGTACCTTCCTCACGGGCAAGCCTTTGAGCTTCTTCAACTTCTGGTTGAGAGATAGTCCCCTGTTTAATTTGGCCTTCAATCTCTGATGCTAATTCAGGATCAACTCCCTTATCAATCAATTCTTGTCTGGCTTCCGTGGCCATCTTCCGTATATTCTTTTTCATCTCTGGATCTTGATAAAGCTCTTGAGCTTTTTTCTCTACCGCTTTCATAAACTCTGCTCTATCTTTTTGCGGAACCCCTGCCTTATCAAGTTGAGACTCTATTCTCGCTGGCATTACCGCACCAAAAACACCGCCACCAAACATGCCAAGTAATGTTGATTGTAATACTCCCTCAGTCAGTTTTCGTTTTTTGTCATAGGTCATCTTAGCTATTGCGTTCTCTGCGAGTAATTGTTGAGCGGCTTCCTCTGAACCTTCAGTTATCATATTCTTGACAAGCTGAACTATCTTTCCCTTACCTGGAACCTTAGTTAATATTTGTTGTGCTCCCCATGTTTCTAGGATCGCATTTAATGTCGCACCACTAAGAGTGGCAATCGTTGATTTTGTTTTCCCCATACCAGAATCTCTCATCTTTGGATAATGCTCGCTAAGATAATTACTAAAGAAAACTCCAGCAGTTAGCGGAGCTCCTCCAATCAGAAACGTTCCAGTCGATGTCATTAGAGAACCTATAGTCCCACCAAGCATCTTGGAAACATCACTGCCTTTATGGATTCCATATTCAGCTAAACTTCCAGAGGTCAGTTCGTCTAGTTCTGACTGATATTTCCTAGCTGATTGTTTTATCTTTTGTCTAGTTTCTTCTTTTAGTCCAGGTGTTAAATCAGCACCCATTTCCAAAACACCGGGAACAACCCCTCCCACTTGTTGAGCTATTGATTTTGCTCCACTCTCAACAAAAACCTTGGCTTCAAGATTTGACCGATCTAAAAAGGCATCCATATTGAACTTGCCTTCCCCACTTATTCCACCTCTATAAACTTGATTAGCTATATCGATTCTTTCATTTATCGGTTTACCATAAGACTTCTGTTCATATTCCCTGCGTTTAAATTTATCCATGCCATTAATTAATTTATTTAAAGTTGATACCTGTACGGAATCCCCTGTCATTGCCATATCTTCCCCGGCTTCCTGAGGAGTATATGCTTCAATAGGAGTTTGGTTTTTTAACGCAATGTTTTCCTTGCGACTTTGATCAGCCGCTTGCTGGAGCTCCATCATTTTTAAATACTCTGTTTGAGATTCTATCTCTGGTGTTATTATTCTAGGTGCGCCACCCAAAAAATCTTTTGCACTCCGTGTTGGTTTCGGAGCCTCCATTTGAGTAGGCGGAGCTTGACCTTGGGGAACTGGTGGGATATCAGGAATAGGAGTTTCTTGAACATCATCTTCCAGAGTTGGCATGTCTGGCCTCTCTGGTTGTGTTACCTGTTGATCATCGATAGAAACATCGATCATCCTAAGATCACCAAGCATGTCTTTTGGACTTCTCTGTTTAAGACCTGGAGAGACCATTACCCCTCCCTATGAACCTAGATCGCCTAAGACTTGCTCTGTATACGGATTTTCTGATAGAAACTTTTCTTTAAGCTCATTATTTCTTTGCACTAGTCTCTCTTGGTAATCAGACAATTCAGTGTCCAACTTCTCTAAGTTTCTGCGTGCATTATCAGGAAATTTAGCTTTGCCATCATCAATCCTATCTTTTAGCTTGTCTCTTTTAGATTTAAGCTTTTCAGCTTTGTCTAGTAAGTCAGAATATCTTTTGTCTTTTTCTGCACCTCTGATAAACCGCTCATTAATACCAGCTATCATCCTATCCTGAACAGCTTCAGGATTGTCAGGCGGTTTCTCTTTCATCCTTGCCATTGTCTCTCTTACTACCTGATCAGTTGATTTAGTCTGATCGTCAAACGGTGCCAGTTTTGTTTTTCTTTTTTCCATACCATCTTCAACAGTTACTTCCTCTGAGCTTTCAAACCAATCATCCCAAAACTTTTGTGTCTCTTTTTTACCGCTATAGCTTAATCTCATTTTTTGCCTTGACGTAGCCGCTCCTTCTCCAATTCTTTTTCTTTTAGTTTTTTGAGCTTCCGCATAAACATCTGGATCAACTCCCATATCTCTATACCCTTGACGTTTTCCTGTCTTCTCTGATTCTGGATGACCAGGATCATAAACAAATACATGAGGGATTCCATCCACATTTGAACTTAATGTTTTGCCCATATCTTTAACACCTGACCTGGCAACCCTGTGAGACTGACCTGTTTCTTTGTCAACCATAATATGATACATCTCACCCTCTGGACTTGTTTCTTCTTTAAACTCATATCCATGTTGCAGTTTATTTTTTTGTCGTTTAGTCAACTCTTTTTCTTTGCCTAATCTCTCTTCAGCCTTAGTTTGTTCAGCATATAAATCTTCTATTCTTTTTTGGCCTTGTGTAGCTTCGTTCCAATCAAGGAATTGAGTGAGACCGGATTTTCCTAGTCCATAACGTGCGCGTCTTGAATCCCAGTAGTAACTAACTCCACGAGCCACACCTCGGACAACATCACCCATATTAAAATCTTTACCTAAAAACTCATGAGCGATATCTCCAAAGATTCCTTCTTTACCACCCTTTAAATCTTTTTTAGGTTCAGCCCTTACAACTCCAGGTTCTTCAAAATCCCCTACTCCCTCATCTCCTCTTTTTTCTCCCTCTCTAAAAACTGAATAAGTATAAGGTTTTACTCTCTCCAATACCTGGTTTTCTTCCACTGCCTGAGCTTGCAACTCTTGAGGTTGTGGCATAGGTTCTTGTAATCCCATTTGAGATTGCCCACCAAAGGACGTTGGTTGTCCTTGTTCATCCATACCAACATTTGGAATACCACCTAGTTGAAAATATTTTAATCCCATATCAGTTTGAGGTTTTCCATTTTTCATATTCACATATTCAAATTTACCTGGATCGCCAAACGTGGGGACAATAGCTTCGGGAGCCGTCTTAGGATTTTCGTTCATAACTCCCACAGGTTTTCCAGTTTGCATATCGGTTAGCATAGTTGGCCTGCCTAGATTGGGATATCCTCCCATTGCATAACCTGGAGCCAAAAGAGGAGCCTTGCTCTGCCCTCCAGCAAATATTCCTCCAATTCCTTTTCCTACTTCTGCGGCTAATTGATTCTGATAGGGATTAACTTGTTGACCACCACTTGGTTGACCAAAAGTTGGTTGGTAACCACCGCTTCCCCCCATGCCGCTTCCTCCTGGAAGGTATTGAGCATATTCAAATCCAGTACCTGTATCATATTGAGGAGCCTGCATCCCTGGCCCTTGCTCTCCTTGTCCTCCACCTTCTAAAGCTCCTCCTAACATTCCTCCAACCGCAGTGCCAACTCCTGGTGCTATTACTGTACCCGCGGCCGCTCCTATAGTGCTAAGTAAACCCATCTCTAACCTCCGATTACTCTGTATATTTTACCTATCAATATACCCAATCTATGCACTATCAATCCGCTTAATGGGATTGGTTTGTTTTCAACTATTGCTTTCATATACCCTGACCATGCTCGGACTAGTGGAGCCGCAATCCATACAGCCCAGTCATTGTTGGCCATAAACTTAACTAGTTTAGTTCCCCATCTCAAATAATCCTCATGAATCTTTTTACCTTCCTCAGTTTCAAATAACATATCGAGATATTTATAATCAGCCTTAATATGACTAAATGGCAATATCCCTTTATTCCAAAGGAGTGTGCAAATTACTTTTCCGCCTCGTCTCTTTTCTTTTTGTTGAGTCATCATTTCTTTATGAGCTTTCTTTTTCATTCCTAGTTCTTCCTGACGGAAATATAGATCAGCCATTGATCGTCTAGCGGCTTCTGCACCTGCCTGATGAATTGGCTGGAACATCGCTTGTTGAACCGCCGGAGCGAATATCCTTCCAAATCCTCTTTGTTTATATTGCCCCATTGCACTTTGGTAGGAAGGTTTTAGTGTCTCAGCTATCCCCGACAATGTAGCGGCTCTCGCTCCTCCATAGCCTGGATCGCTTATGTTGACACCGAACAGCTCGCCACTCCCTTGATTAGTTGCCTGCTGACCTGCCTTTATTTTTTTTTGCTCATCATACCAGTCATTTAATGCCATTTTTTGCTCACTCCTTTTACATTCTTTTTCTTACGTTTTTTCTAGTAACTGGAAGGAATCCAATCGTGGGAGGCATAATAACTATATCCTCATCCTTGCCAGTACACTCAATTAACAACTCAATATCACTCCCAATTAAACAAAAAGGATTATTGGTTTTCGGGAAGTAAACCTCCTCATACTTATCAGGAGTATTAAACTCATGATAAATACGAGTGCCTTCTTCTCCATCTACAATGGGTGTAATATAAACAATTCCTACACCCTTCGCCCGTAACCATAATCCTTTAAAGTATTTAGTTATTCCAGTGTACTTGCTTCCACCTGTGAATAACTTAGTTTTTGCTCTGGCTATGATTTCTCTGCCATAAAGCCTACCACCTTTATTATACTCCCAAATGTAGCCAGACGTTGCACTGCCATATAATAATTTGTTTTTATATATAACAAATCCATTTGCATTGATATCATCAAAGATAGTCCAGCCAAACCCTCTGCGTTTAGTCATGTTTGTTCTGGAATCCAATACAATCAATCTGTTACCTCTACGTTTACGGATTTTATAAGTTCCCTCCAAATAATCTTCGGTTTCATTTTTAATTCTATGTATTTCTAATTTGATTCCACTAACAACGGATTTGATCTTAAACCAATCTCCGCCCTCCTCAAATTGAATCTCATCATCAGGCCAGATAAACCCTAGCCAGTTTGTACCAATACCATGAACCTCTTTACTATCAGCATAAACATTTACACGACCTTTCTGGTAGCCAAGCTCTCTATCGTCTGCATCATATACTTCAGTGGACGGAATATTGATAAAAAGAAACTCATCATAAACAGAACACTGAACCCAATCTTTTCGATCATCATCAATAGTTCTAAACACGGAAGTGATATTAAAACTATAAGGTTCCGCATCTAAAGAGGAGAAGCTTAGATTCCCTCCACTGGTCATATAAAAGCCTCTATCTGAATTAAATCCCATAACTTGATGGTGAGACACTAAAGAATAGTGAGACGTGCAACCTACGGGAATCCTAGTACTTGGTGGAACTTGCCAATCAGCAATATTAGTCCCAGCTAGATAATGAACATCAATATCGCTAGGTAAAACAACTGAATCATTATAGTCATGAAGGCCTGTGTTCTTTCTGCCTATTTGAAGAAAACCCTGATCCTCTCCCCCCTGATATCCTGTGATATCCCACTGGTCAAGAATCATCTCCGCGGAATAATAAACAACATCGTCCGTTATTCTTCTCACATTGTAAGCAACCATACCCGTGGAAGGTTCATCATAATTAGTTGATAACTCTACCTGAGTATCACTAACAACATCTTTAACCGTATAGTATTTTGTTGGAATCGCACCAGTCCCAATTTGGTCACCCGCTCTAAGGTTCCCCAGCCAAGCAGTCCCCGCTCCATTAACCGTTGCATCCCCATTGGTAAATTGAGCAGTACCCGTATTATAATCAGTGAATGTTTTACCACCTAGAAACAATCGATTTTTTGAAGCTATTAGATATTCTCCTATCGGTGCATTTATCACATCACCGCTAGTAAAATCTCCATTGCCATCACAATGAATCCATTTAATTGGATCGACTCCATTTGCTACATAAACTCTGTTATTTAAAATAGCAAAGGTATATCTTCGATATTTAGTTAGTCCATCTACCAACAAATAGTAAATTGGATTGTCGTCCTCATCTAGTTCAAAGGCATAAATCGCATCAACATTCTCATCTGTTTTGCAGACCGCCGCTATAACATAATCCTTAAAATTATCCCCTGTATATAAATCCTGATGCAGTTGGAAACTTGCTACATTTAGGGGATCTTGAGTGTTTTCGATTATTGTTACCATTAGTCATACCTTATTCTCATTGTGTTAATTGTGTTATCAAATCCCTCTTGGCAGTAATCTTAAAATCTAAATCAACCACCAAGTCTGTAAATCCCTCAGTGGTAGCTTGAACTTTTAAAATCTCCATCATGCAAACGTTGTATTGTGCATCTAATAATTGATTTGCCACCGGTTCTTCTTCAGAAGGAATCTTCACAATCTCACTATCAACAACTGTAAATCCTTCTGGAGGAGTATAGACTCCTTCATTAAATTTCTTTTGCAAATCCCATTCAACTATTTGTTTGTTCACTAAATCAACATCGTAATATTCTGGCAGATTCTGACCTGAATAAAAAATCACAGTATGAAGCTCTTGGTCATAGCTTGAATACACCTGTGCTCCTGTAAGATCAAGTTTATCGCTCATGTTGGCATGAACTAAATTTCCCTCTGCATCATAAACTAAATACATTTTATTTCCCTCCCTATGCTTTAATTAATCCAATAGTATAAAAGTTCTTTGGCCTAGTTTCCGGTGCAGTATTGGCACCTTCTACACCGCTCGTTGGATCATAGCTTTCACTATCATCAACACCATCATCACTGCCAGTACTAAACTCATCAGGTTCATTTGTTACTATTGATCTATGATAGTGATCCTGTATAGCATCTTGTTGAGTGGTTCCTGGATAATCGCCCTCAAGAGTGATTGTTAAGGAAACATCATTCCCATTAGCTGTACATGGTGTGTCTAATGTTATTTGATTAATAGTATCAATAGATAATATCTTAGAACCAGCGGCAATCCCCACGCCTGAAACTGTTAATCCCTCATACAGTTGAGAAGTGTCAGAGACATCTGTAATAACTGGACTTGCGACTAGAGTGTCACCAGTTATAACAAACCCAACATAAGGAGACTGTCTTGTGTCAGCGTTCGGATCAACTCCAGCTCCATGATCCCAATGTCTGTCAAATAGACCTCTTAAATCAGGAAGGTTAAAAGTTGTGGCACCATCACCAATCCCATAACGTGTCCCAATTGCATCAAACAATTCATCATATAAAGTTCTTGAAATTGCGGAACCGTCACATTCTAAATAGCCAGACTTTGGAATCCCTGCTAAACCACTTTCCTTAGTTCCAGAAACTGGGAAGTTTTGTCCCATGACATGCCAGTCGTCTCCGTCTGATATTATCCTGACAAAGTTTCCATTTCCAAATAATTTCTTTTGAGTCTTTTCGTTGCTACCAATAAAAATTAAATCACCATCTTGAGTATCGATAGTAATAATCCCATCGCCCTCATTTCCTATCCAGAAAAATAAATCTTCGTTTCCAGCGGCCGGCGGAAGTGTAACCGTAATAGTTCCCTTCCCGATAACAACTGTATCGCTTTCTTGAATGTAATAATCTACTGAGCTTGTATATACCAACTCATTTCCCCTCGCTTTCTTCAATCCTCCCAATTCGTCGTAACTGAAGTTGGAAATCATTGATAGTTCCCCAGGTGCCAATCTGTCCTTGGCTACCCTGGTGTTTAAACTTGTAAAATCTTCTGCTCCTATTTCCCATCTTAAATTTTCTCTCATTGCCCATTATCCCGTATAACTTATTGTCGTTCTTCTTCTAGGTTCTTCAATGCGATATGTATTACTTGAAACCCTGACAAGCTCCTCATTCGATCTACGTTTAAAAAACACTGAATCTTCAAACTGCTCATTTTTCTCAGATACTATAGACGCAGACAGATAAGACAACGCCTCTAAATACTTAGTATTAAACTCACAAACATCCTCTTTGTCTGATAAGTTTTGTGCGTATCTTATATAGTTCATTGTTACATTATTAGTTCCCGTATAGTCTGGATACGGATAGAAACCAATATAATTTTCCTCTATCCAGTACGATCTTGGAGTCCCCGTATTAGTTAGTAAATCCTTTGCAGTTTTTACTAAATAATCATACGTTGCATGTACTGGATAGATATCGCTAGTCCCATCATTGTAGGCCACAGAGTTTTGGTTGGCTTGTTGGAAATCAAGGAAATCACTTGGAAGCGCATATCTTTGAGTCCCATCCACACTTGAGAATTGATACCTGCCATAAATTGTCTTCAGTAATTCAGCAAGTCTTCTCTGCGCTCTGTTAATTGATTCAATGTAAAATGTTGGACTGTTAGTATCAAACCCTTCATCCTGAATAATTTGTGAGGTCAGTGCTAATATATCTTTTAACTTCATGCTTCCTCCAATGATCTAAATTGAGCTGAAGCGGCTTGCGGAACAATAACTCTTTTTCTGTAATATAACTGTGTTCCAGGTTTCTCAATTTCAATCCAATATCTTACCCGAGTATCATATTTACTTGATGGTAATACTGTCATTGAAAAATATCCCTGAGCATTTGATCTTGTTCTTATTTGTCTGTCAGATATTAAATAGTTTCTCGCGGATAACACATCTGATCTTTCAGGATATATTCTTATATCAGCACCCTCTACAACTCGGCTATTGCTGTCCATTATATAACCAGTTATTAAACAAGAAGCTGGAAGTGTATTATCATCAGGAGTAAACCCCGTGCCTATACCCACATAAAATAACTGCGGAGTGGCAGTCCCATCAGTGCTTCTTAGAATGGCTCCAACTGTTACATAAGAACTTTCTCCTAAATCCAAACTTGATATATTAGCTTGCAGTTCTGCAAATGTATTAGACTTAGAAACTGTTCCATCAGATTCTTCCCACTCCATAGTCGCCACGTTATACCATTGATAAATATCATTTACGACCATCAAATATCTTATTTCAGTTAAGGGAGGAATGATCCCTGCTTGAAAAAACATTGTTATTGAATCCGCTCTAATCTTATTAATTGGAAATATGAGTGGATCATCAGTCCAATATAAACCTCCGTTTTGTTTTAATACCGCTGAAGTAGTTACTTCAATTTTCGGCTTGCTATAAACAAACTCATCGGGATTATTAAAGTTTATAATTGTTAAATAGCTCATTTTTTCTCCTAGCTAAACACTGCTAACCCAGCCTCATAGTCTGCTTTGCTGTCTGCGTTTAAAGCTTTTCTGTCATTGATCTGTGTTATTTTATTATTCAAATAAACTATCTGACCATCTGCATACGCGTCCCATTCGGTTAGTGCGTTTACCTCATCTGTTAATTCTGCTTGAGTATATAGTTTCCCTGCTCCGTCTTTTTGTGCGTAGTCAACCTCATTCTCTGTTACTTTTGCCCATGCCATTTTTTATTACCTCCTTTTATTAAACTCTATCTAAGTTTGTTTCAAATGCGGCCAATGCTGTATTCCCAGCCCCTGCAGTTGCATTGAAATATGTGTTAGCGTAACCAGTAGTACTGTTATAACTTCTAGTCTGACACCTTGTAGCATGACAGCCTATTACATTTGCACAGTTGTCAAAACCGTGAAAAAAGTTTTTAGACGTATTACCTATTGCCGAACAATTAGAAACTCCCCTACAGTCTTGAAAAGCTGTATGGCTATTCCCCGCTAAAGTTGTCCCTATATAAACTGTAATATTGCTTATCTGTTCAACCGTATCAACAACATCTGTACTCCCTGCGTTTAAAATAGGGTCAAAATTAATATCAATATTAGAGTAGTTTTTGTTAGTTGTGGCTGAAGTGTTATTAGCTGTCAGCCCTCTAATTACTGGCTGAACCTGTCCGACTGGCTGATCGTCTGTAATTTCTACGTAGCCGTTTGATACTCCCTTACAGTCATAAAAGACAGAGCTTTCAATATTCCCATATTCAAAACTAGTAGTGATATTAAAATTAGAAACTCCATGGCAATTATCAAATAACCTTACAACTGAATTACTCGAAGTTAGCCTACCAGTGCTAATATAAGGGTTTACAACGTTATTACACATTATAAAAAAATAAACTGCTTGACCTGCACCTCCTGTGCTATATCCTCCTATTTCATCAAACTTATAATTTGTTACATTATCGCATTGGCTAAAAACTGCAAAAGAACCAGCAGGAGTTTTAGTTCCTGTTTCATAGTGTCTTATATTGGTCAAATTCTCACATGTATTAAACAATTTATAAGTCGCACTAAAACCAGTCACTATTTCATCAAAAGTAAAGTTAGTTACGTTTTTGCAGTTATCCAAAATTGTTTGCCCTACTTCTGTAGCATAACAACCAGTAATTTCACCATGTATATCTTCTGCAAAAACTCCAGCCCCATCGCTTTCACAATTTATTATTCGAACATAAGGAGAACCACCTAAACCATCAAAACAAACTTTGTTTGGCATAAAAGACCCAGTACCTTTTGATAGAAAAACATTTCTAACTATTGTTGGATAAAATGGGTTAAAGCTTATCATGCTATAAGCTGATGGTATGGGTTGAGCATTAACTAAAGTAAAATCCTGTAATAATATCCTGTCCATACTTGTAAAAGTCGCACCTGAGTTTTTAGTGCTAACAATGGTAGTGTTTTGCTTACTAGCACCTTTGAACTCTCTCACTCCTCCGAGGCTTATTGTTTGCGTTCCTATATTCCAAGTTCCTTCATCAACCCATATAGTGTCATAACTACCAGAATTGACTGCCGTCACTAAAGCATTTCCAGCATCAACATCAGACCCATAGTCTGATCGAATTAAAACTAATTCATAAAGTTTCATTACATCATCAACATATTTTTTGTTGGGTATGTCATCGTCATCTACAACTAATGTTTCATAATCTGTGTAGCCAATTGTTCTCATTGCATTTCCTGATTCGCCTATTTGCAAACCTACCCCATTTGTTTGTATATATAATTCTCCGTTGTTTATACTACCCCAAATTTTGAAATAATCATTAATATCAACATCGCCTATAATTATCCCACCGGCCGCATCATCGCCTAGTTTTAGCTGAACATAATTGTCTCCATTAGTTTCTGTGATAATAGTTGTGTTTGCATAGTCACTTGTTCCTGAGTTGGCAAGTGATATAACCATCTTTGTTCCATCCCAGATAAAGGCATCTGAACCACCAAAAGCACCACTGTCATTAAATTGGATATTGGTATTATTCCCACCTGGCACACCTGATCCGCCACCTAACTGAACCCAGCCCGTGTTACCAGTGCCAGTCTCTTTAAGCCAAATAGTACTTGGATCATCTTCGTTTATGTACAGGGATGAATTGATAGCAATTACAGAACCTTCAGGATTGCCACTTCCCCAGAGAAAAGTCCTCCCATTCTGAAACTCAAAACCCTCAGAGTTTAAGAGTTGTACTCTCGAACCTTTAAATATTGCTGGACTACCCATTCTCTTTCACTCCTTTTTTAAAATACGTCTTTCAGTTCAGCGTATTTAATTTTATTGAAACACTACTCAAATCACTCACATAACCTGTTTTTATATCTCTCAAAAAAAATTTGGCTTCCTTCGCCCTATTAAACAATACGGAACTCTTATTAATTAATATACCATTTGATTTCATTTTCCCTATTTCTATTTTCCTGATCATTGGTTTATTTGTTTCACAGGAAACATATAATTGATATTTATCATCATCAAACTTGCCAACTCTTACCTTGTCTTTTTTTACTGGCTTAATGAAAACGGCAGTGTCTCCCTTGTCATTTTCCAATTTAGTACAACTAATCACACTCTCATTAACATTTAAAACTGGACTTGTCTTTTCATAAAATACCTGAGAATCAATATTGATTGAATAAAAGAAGGTTTCCTTCAAAGTATAATCGTCCATTCCCGCATCTTTTATTCCATGCTCTAAGCTGTAAACCTTCCGAGGAGCGGGTGACTCTAATTCTATGGCATCACTCTTTGGAGCTTTATACATGCTCTTTCGGTTTCGCGGAATCCAGAAAACCTTTTCTGGTTCATCACTTGCGTTATAAGCATATCCTCTCATCTGGACTACCTTTGCCAAAACTTCTTCCATCCAACTAGAATAATCTCCCCATTTAATTTCTTGAGCTTTTCTAAGTGTTTTTTGTTTTGTGTTATTACTGTTACCTTTTCCTTTAATTAATGACCAGAAGGTATTAAAACTTGAGACTTCTGTAACATTAGGGATATCTTGACTAACAACATCGTAAACTTTGGCCACGGTTCTTGATTTACTAAACTCCCCATTCTTTTGCACTGATTGATTTAAAAACACAATCATGTCAGACAGTGTCTTAAAAGTCCTCTTTCCCCAAACAGACACTTTTTTACCATTTACATATTCTTCAATATCAAGATAGCATTTATTGTAATGATTCCAATTGTTTATGATATCCATATTGTTTCTGGAATTAACAAGTAATTCTTTAACCGTTATAAGTTTGGATGGCTGAGTCAATGTAATTTCTCCATATACTTTCTTTTTCATTATGCTGTAATATTATTAGCCAATACATTGTTGGTACCATCATCCCTTATTTGTTGTGTGCCATTACCTAAAACTTTACATGATGAAACAATGCTTCTGTCAACTGGTGTATCTAAATGAATACCGTAAACAGTATTATTACTTGTTACACAATTAGATATAAGTGCGTTGCCGGAAGCCATAAATATTCCTATATTACAAGAATAAAAATGAGAGTTTTCTATAGTTGCATCAACTGTGTCTATTCCTATAATCCCATAACCTGTAATATTATTAAAATAGCAATTATCAATATGAACACCTATATAATCTCCATTAGAAGACTGAAACATGATTCCATGAGAAGCAGTTTGCGTCACATCTTCAAAAACACAATTGGAAATATTTAGACCAATTATTTCATTATTAAGTGAAGATACAGTAATTTGACCTGTTCCTGTTGCACTTATTGTCGAATTAAATCTACAATTTAGAATATTTATATTTTTACCTGGCGGGGCTCCTATAGCTATAGTGCCTGATAAAATTGTGCAATTAACAAAATAAACATCTTGAACTAAAGCACCAAGTCCAATTAATGCTCGTCCACTATCAATAACACAATCCTCCACATATAATTTTTCCAATGCTTGATCTGCCCAAATAGCATAACCAGCAGTGCAATCAAAATAATTCTCTCTAAAAGTAACCCTCTCTTTATTCTGGATATCAAACATTCTTAATAAACTAGCATCTCTAATTAATGTAAAACCTTGAATCTTATTATCATCATTGCAATTAACACCTCCTACTATTGTCCATTGAACCCCATCTCTACTTTCTCCTATTAATACTTGACCAGCTTTCATGTTAATTAAATTATTAGTCGTATAGCTTCCACTTTTAACAAAAAACATTGTGTTAGCTGGCTCTGTATTAACAGCTGTATCTATATTTGTATAATCAAAACCGCCAGCCGCATCAACAACAACAAATGGAAAGCCTCCTCCAACATCGCTTCCCCAATTCACATTTCCAGAAGAATCAGTTTTTATCACCTGTCCAGATGAACCGCCGGATAAATTAATAAGCTTTGTGACTCCATTATTTGTTTCAGTTCCAGTTAGTTTGTTTGTAAATAAGTTTAATTTTGCATTTACCGAAACTGTATAGGCCACTGTACCTACAATCTCTCCCACATAGAGATTGGCAAATGATAGACTTCCAACATCTATACAAGTATCAGCAGTTATTAAATTAATATTTAAGTGAACATCTTTATCAATATCTAATCCGACTGTGCTTGTGTAAGAACCGTTCTCTATGATTTCTCCAATTCGTCCTATGATATTACCATTCGATGCTTGTACACCTATAGCTGAGTTTCCTTGTAAATATATTTTGTCTATATCACACTGGACTTTTCCACCAATCGTTTGTATTCCTTTGGCATTTGCACCAAGAGTCATAAGCTTAACTTTACATACCATTTCCAGCCCTGTATTTAAAGAAATGGTAAAAATACCTTGGCCATTTACAACATTTATCTCATTACATTCAACAGTTGACACTCCACTTCCAGAAAACTTTCCAAAAGCCGCACTACCAGTACCAACTGTAACTTTATTAATCTTTATGTTTACATTATCATTTACTACAAATGCGTTCCCAGAACTTGCAACAAAGTTGGCATTTGGTGCATATATATTTACCCCTGATTTAGTTGTAATTGACTCTGTATAAGTTCCCTCATCAAAACAAACAATTGTATCTCCGCTTACCGCTGTGGCTATTGCATTGGTAAAAGTCAATTTAGCTTTCTCTATGCTCTTACCATTGTTGGCATCATCTCCATGTTTACCAATATAGTAGATATTCGATTCGTTTACTCCTCTAGTTCCAACGACTGTCCAGTCAGTTCCATTCCAAACTATTTCATCATCCTGTATAAATGATTGGCCTGTATTTGTTTTAGTTGGATCGTTGTCAGTTACATTAGCGGCGATGGTATAAAACCAGCCGTTCTGAACATCACCGGGATCAGGGAAATCAGCAGGTAATGTTATTGAACCTTTGTATATCATTGTACTTGTCATATTAGAGGCAAGCTCTCGAATCGCATCCGCCTCATTGCTAGAAGTTAAGCCACTTGTCTTTGGATCAAAATAGGCAGTTCTATTGTTGATAGTAATCCCACCAATATTATCAACTTCGAAATTATATGAATTGCTAAGTGTTAGTTGAGAACCGGCAAGTGTTTCAATATTAGTTGGGAAATCATTGCAGGTATTTACTATCGTATAATTATCGCCGCTTTGTAATATCCATTCATCAATTTTTGTAACACACCCGTAGAAATAATATGTACCGGTATTTATTGTCACACTCTCTGTAGTCCAATGACATCTTTTAAAGATACCTCCTGTAAACTCCGTAGTATCTTCAAATATACAATCCATAAACTCTATATTTGATCCTAATACTTGATGAGGAGGAAAATTTCCTCCCATTACCATACAATTACTTGCAAATAATTTATTAAGCTTCCAAGTCCCAGATTCAATCTTTGAGTTTCTTATATACAACCTTCCCACATTACTTGACGCTGTATTTATATTTGACCTAGTCGTGCACTGTTCTAATACAAGCCTATGGTCAAACCCACTAAGAATAATTTCTCCATCCAATACACAGTTTTTGATTAAATACTCGTCTAACATACCACCTGCCCAATTCCCACTAACAGAGATATCCCCTGTCAAATAAGAACCTGCTAATCCCTGGATATACACCCACGGAGCTAAAGTTATATTTTCAGAACTAGCTCCCACAAAGACAGTCCATGGATCAGTAGAAGATGGGGACTGAGATACTGCATAAGCAATCGCAGACTGAATCGTCTGATATCTGAAACCATCTATCTGTGGCTTTACTTCATCTACTAATAATACTTTGGTAAGTTGACTGTATTGAGTCGTCACCATTGGTACCCAGCCCACGCTTAAATTACTACTTTCTTTAAGCCATGCTTTCCCTATGTTAGAACCATCTTCTTGGATATATATTGATCCGGGAGGAGCTTCTACCAAACCTTCTGGATCGGCTGTCCCTGTTAGAATAAACTTCCCATCTCTAAACTCTATCCCACCATTAGGTAATAGCTTAGCGTAGTCGCCTTTAAATATAACAGGACTTCCCATAATTAAGTGACCTCCCAGTCAGTGCTTAGTTTAGCCTAAGCAGTTAATTATTAATTTTCCTACACTTGCATTTGCACTCACAGCCCTAACAGATATCCTGCTATTTGCTGGAATATTAACACTCAAGTTATTGTTTCCACCTGGGAAGATATAAAGTTTGTCCACTTCACTTCCAGACGCACCCAACGCCAAAACTAAGTCTTCTCCTGAGCTGTCAAATATTTGTAGTTCCTTAATCTCATTAGCACCTGAGTCAGCAGTTAGTTGAGTATATGATCCAGTGTTTATAGGTGTAACAGTGTAATCATTTCTCAATGTCAAAACTACGTCGCCAGGAGTTTTGTCTTCCAGTTCATCAAGTATGGCATTTAAATCAGTTGTGTTCTGTAAAGCAAAAGCATTTAAATCAGTAATCAATTGATTTATGTCAGTGGTGTTCTGCAATGCAAAAGCATTTAAACTGGTATTTACTGTTCCAACGGAAGTATTAATTGTTCCCAGGTCAGCTGTGTTCTGAGCGGCAAAACT
>Ga0180433_10003074_pt1 | contig 24906 bp, 16 predicted proteins | sample SS_ome_8_FD_132980 | JGI IMG/M metagenome (GOLD analysis project Ga0180433, IMG submission 132980) | Hypersaline lake sediment archaeal communities from the Salton Sea, California, USA - SS_1_D_1 metaG | ecosystem: Environmental > Aquatic > Non-marine Saline and Alkaline > Hypersaline >... | reverse complement strand
GGCACAATACGGTTCTTGTATTCAATACACCATCGCAAGAATGGTGATGTCATGTATTTAATGACAATTGATCCGCCGAGTATTATAGCAGTATGTAGCGGGTGAATCCGTGATAACCGGAGGTTGACAATGAACACGCTTAACTTCGCAATGTTTCTCGAAGCTGCCGCTCGAACAGTCCCTGACGCGCCATTTGTCCATTCAGGGAGTATATCACGCACCTATGCTGAAACCGATCTGCTCGCGCGGCGATATGCCAACCTCCTGTCTCATCATGGAGTAAAAAAGGGTGATATGGTGATGATGCTGTTACCGAACAGCTTCGAGTTCATCTCGGCACAATTCGGCATTCTTAAATGTGGTGCCGTGCCGGTTCCACTCAATCCACAAACCCCCGCACCTGAACTTTTACGCTACCTCAACGACTCCGGTTCAGTAGCGCTTTTTGCCTTGCCTTCATCTTTTGAATCCGCTGCAGAAGCGTATTCTGAAGCGCCTGCATGTAAACATCTCATAATTCTGGATACGGAAGATAAAGAGCGGGAGCATGGCGAATCATTTCATCCGGATCTGCAGGACATTTCCAACGAATTCGAAAGCGTTGATACACGACCGGAGGAACCGGCACTCATCCTGTATACCGCCGGAACCACCGGTCAGCCGAAAGGCGTCGTCCTGACTCACTTCAATATGTACTATCAGGCGACCGTTGTTCAGAGAGATTTCTGGGAGATAAACTCTACTGATGTGGTACTGATGATTGCTCCCGGGACTCACATCTTCGGTCAGACATTGATGTATGTCGCCATGTCGGCACATGCCCGCCTCGTTCTCATGGATCGATTTGTACCGAACATTTTCCTGGAAACGGTTCAGAACACCGGTGTAACGTTTTTCGCCGGAGTCCCCGCCCTTGCGCATTTTCTCCTAAACTCACCTGTTGTGGAACAATATGACTTGAAATCACTGAGTCATGTAATGCTCGGCGGAGCTCCCGTCCCACCGGAAATCATCAGCAGATTGAGCGAAAAATTCGGTACCACAGTTATCACGGGGTACGGTTTCACCGAAGGTGTTCCGCCATGCTATCTCAACGAAAGAATGATGAAAGACGCACCGATTGGAACCGTTGGTTTGCCGGCTTTCGGGACTGACGTTCGTATCGTAGATGAAGAAGATGTAGAACTCCCCCGTGGTGAAATTGGTGAAATAGTCGTTCGCGGTCCAATGATGTTCCGGGAGTACCATGGTTTGCCCGAAACAACCGACGAAGCTCTTAGAAATGGCTGGTTTCACTCGGGTGACCTGGGAAAGCAGGATGAACACGGATATGTATATATCGTTGATCGCCTGAAAGACATGATAAAAACCAGTGGGTATGCCGTCTATCCAGCTGAAGTGGAACGGGTTCTCATCAATCATCCGGCTGTAATCGAAGCCGCTGTAATAGGGATTCCTCACGATGAAGTAGGCGAGATCGTAAAAGGTCTGGTTACCATACGCCCGGATCAGGAGATATCACCACGTGAGCTTATTTCATATTGTAAGACGCAGCTGGCACCATATAAATGCCCGCGTCGTATAGAGATACGTGATGCTCTTCCGAAAAATCCCTCCGGTAAGATACTGCGTCGCCTACTGAGAGGAGACAAGGCGTAGATTCTCATTGATCAAAGGATTGATAGATGAACTCTGAGATCCGGCGGAACACGGCGAGAGAGGAAAATGGCTCGATCCGCCTGCTCAACGCCGAGTTCTCATCGAAAATCACGTACGAAGAATGGGTTTTGAAGTCTCTCCTGAATCCCGCCTACCTATTACACCGGGTATTGTCCATGATTCGAACACACTGGCGAAATGACAGAGGGCCTATTTTTCGGTTTCGCGATTTTTTCCGGAAACACGTTACGGAAGCATATCCTGATGATGAAGCAGGTCGAGTTAACACGTTCGACTCGGGGTTTGAAGAACTTAGGGATACGGCACGTAAAATATGGCATAGGGCTATAATCCGTGATTCCTCGTATCTGAATTGGCGATACACGCCGAAATACTACACATCGCTGTTCATGGAATCCCATGGAGAAGTAACCGGATTCTCCGCAACACGAACGATAACCCTGAGCGGATGGAATATCGGCCTGATCGACGACCTGGTTGCCATTTATGAAACAACCGCATCACGCTTCGTTTCTTCCGCTTTGAAACATCTGCAGACTCAAGGCGCTGACATCATTCGCTGCTGGATCGTGCCAACGGATCCGATCTATAAAACGGTACGGAAACAGGGATTCGTTCAACGCGAATCGGCGTATTCCTTTCTGGCAGGTACTCATTCATCTGATCTACTGATAGAATCGATGACTGATCCGATGGATTGGTCTATCTCCCTCTCGGACTTCGTCGGGCTATAATGAAATCATTCAATCCTATCCGGAAACTCTATCGACAAATCAAGAAAAAACGCATGACGAATTCGTTACACATGCTCATCCGGAGCCGACGACTGTGGGCCGCGCGTTTCGATTTTCCGGAACTTGTCGACATACCTCCGGGAAAACGAGTCATGGTCCTCAGTCCTCATCCTGACGATGACGTTATCGGTGCCGGGGGAACTCTGGCAAAACATGCAGCTTTCGGTTCGACGATTCATAGCATTGTATTGACAGACGGCGGTCGAGGTGATCCGGATGAACGGTACGGCGATATCGTTCAACAAAGAAAAGAGGAAGCCAGGAATGCAGGTTCCATTATTGGAATCCCGAATCTGACCTTTCTTGGGTATCCGGATGGAAATCTTTCTGTAGACGAGGATCATATCAAGAAATTACTCAAACACATCAGAGATTATATCCCGGATCTCATCTATCTACCGTTTTTTCTCGATACACATCCCGATCACCGGGTGGCGATGACCCTGGCGGCAGAGGCGATGAAACGATTCAACCGGAACTGTATATGCTGTTTTTACGAAACGTGGGTACCGCTCCTGCCAAACATCATTGTTGATATCAGTAATGAGATATCATTGAAACTCAACGCAATCGCCGCGCATGAGTCACAACTCCACTCCATCGCTTTTTCAGACTTGGCCGAAGGAATGGCCCGATACCGAACGGGGCAGTACTCTACATCGATTCGCTACGCCGAAGCCTTTATTATGATGGACCGGACGGATTTTCTGGAGTTTTACGAGTCTAACATTGCCACCGGCTAATCTACAACTCTCTGGAGAAATTCGCACCGAAAAGCAGTGCCCGTACTCCTTACCATCATCTCTGCATTGAGCATCGCCGGTTAACCCGTGGCTTCCTGTAAAATCGGCTGATAATTCCGGGCTCTTCACTGCGATTCCGAGATTGCGTTCATCAGCGCTATCATACCAACCGCTTTCGGTTCTGAATCATGTCGTATAGCGTATACAAATATGATAAGGCAGATCAGGAATACTGCTACGATCCATTGAACACAGTACGACGGAAACGGCCGAATCGCTAAATCGGATGTCCGGAAGAACAGGATCGCAAGGAAAGCCACAAAATAAACCGAATACGTCGAACCAACGCTCTTTCCGGCATTCGACATGTGGACTCTCCTTTGGAAATGGAGCCCCCGTCGAAAAATCGTAGCGCCTATTGTACGCCTTCATTTTGAAACAACATCACGTCACGGCTCAAGAGAAGTGCATCTATTCGCCGGTAAACCCATTTTCTTCATTGAAGACGGACAACATATTAACCCTGGGTATGATAATGAATGTACAGACAAAAGAATAGAGGAAGTGAAAGCAAGCGTCTTCCGGCATGCAATCTGAGAACATGGAGTTCAGGGGTTCACGGGGATCCTCAGAGTGATTTTTGCCTTTCGAATCTATCTTGACTTTGTCGTGTGAATGAATGATTCATCCCGTAGCGATACTGATGGTGCTCGAACCGTATCTGGTTAAACACATGAAAAAAAATACTATTCATCCACCACAGCTTCTTGTCATCGGACTCGATGGCGCCACATTCGAAATTATCGAACCGTTGGCCAAAGCAGGACACCTGCCCAACTTAAACTCACTTATGAATCAGGGGATATGGGAACGGCTTAAGAGCACGATACCCCCCGTATCTCCACAGGCATGGTCATCCTTTCTCACCGGGGTCAATCCGGGAAAACATGGGATTTTCGGCTTTCAGGGGCCGGCGATAAAACGGATGAACCAACGGACGATTAGCAACTATACAAGCATTCAATCACCAACCATTCTAAAGCTTATCAGCGACGCCGGGCTCAAAACAGTCGTGCTCGGGATGCCCATGACCTATCCACCCGTTCCAGTCAATGGGTATAATATACCGGAACAGCATGGTCCGCCGAAAAGCCACCCTCCAGGTCTATGGAATGAAGTATGTAGTACTATCGGTGACATACGTGATCCTTCTTCCCATATTGCATATCTATTCACACGGGAAAAACAGGGATATATAGACTTTCAAATAGCACTGGCGGATAAGCAATACCGCGCATTTCGTTTCATGCTTTCGCGCTGCCGGGCGGACCTTGCCATGATGGTTTTCACCCAAACAGACCGGATGTCACATTACCTGTGGCACACGGTTCCCGACGACAGGACAGACACCTCAAATCCTATTGCAAAAATCTACTGCGCCATCGATGGACTCCTGGGAGAACTCATACACGACTGTGGTGAAAAGACATCGATCATCGTAATGTCCGATCACGGATTCACGAATCTCCAACAAATCTGTTTTCTTAACTCCTATCTCGAGGAAAAGGGATTTCTCAAGAAGCGATCCTTTATACAATCTTTTGCATCAAGGCGATATCCATGGTTGGTGTATCGATCTTACAATGCAATCGCACGCCGTTTTAACCTTCCTCATATCGGTATTCCGTTCGATCGATTGAAACGTCCAATTGATCCCGATCTTTATGATCCTCGCCTCTTTATCGATCCTCATGTTTTTATAGACTGGCGGTCTACCGAAGCTTACATGAGCAGCATGGCTGATCACGGTATTTTTCTCAATGTGAAAGGGCGTGAACCCGAAGGAATCATCCATCCAGGCAACGATTATGAAAGAATCCGCCAGAACGTTCGGGATAGTTTGTGTTCGATGACCCTTCCCGGATCGAATAGTCCCATGTTTAGAAACGTCTGGATGAGGGAGGATCTCTATCACGGAAACGCCATTTCCACTGCTCCAGATATCATATTCGAAACGAATAACGACACCTATATGTGTTTGCCACACACGTATCATGATGATCTCCTGATTGATTCGCATATTATGACGGGCATGCATCAGCAGGATGGTATCCTGATTATGGCCGGTGAATCCTTTATCCATGAAACCATGCTCCATCAACCCAGAATCATAGATTTGGCTCCAACATTATTGAATATTCTCGATTTGCCGGTACCGGAGTACATGGATGGGAGAGTGCTTGTCGAAGCATTGCGCACTCCTCCGGTGAAAGGAGTCGAAACAAATGTATACAAAGAAGCACACCCCCTTCCACAGAACGAAACGGTTGAGTTGGATGAAGAAGACCGCAAAAAACTGGAAGACCATTTGCGAGGGCTTGGATATATCTGATGACCGACATATCAATCATAGCTACCGATGCATTCATGATGAAATCCGTACGGTTGATCGGCGGTTTCCACCTTCGATTGAGTAAACAAAACCAAATACAATAGGGAGATCAATTATTGAGATGCCCATGAATAAGACTCTTGTCATCGGGTGGGACGGCGCAACCTTCGATGTTATTGATCCGATGATCGCCAATGGAGATCTACCACACATAGCCCGTCTTATGGAAAACGGAACTCGCGGTTTACTTGAGTCCACCATACCTCCGTCTTCGGCAGTTGCATGGCCGACCTTTATGACCGGCTGCCTACCTCGGAAACACGGTATTTATGGTTTTTATCAGTCAACGGAGGATTACAGTACAGAACTTGTTACCAGTTCGAATATCCGAGTCCCTCGTTTCTGGGATTGGTTGGGATCACGTGAGATACGGACCATCGCGATAAATATTCCCGTTACGTTTCCTCCCACGCCCCTGAACGGGATCATGATCAGTGGTATGCTTACTCCTAATTCAACCGTAACATTTACCTATCCTCAACATATATCCGACGCCCTCCGTACCTTGAATCCGCCATACCCCATCGAAGCGGATATCATCAGGCAGATAAGAACAAGTTCACAATTCGCTTGTTCCTTAAAACTCATCGACAAATGGATAAATGATTTTCAGGTATCTGTTGAATGGCTACTCAGCAATCACAACTGGGATTGCGCATGCATCGTATATCGCGCCTCCGATATCATACAACATTATCTCGGTATTCCGGGAAAACAGGACCAGATTCGTGATAATTCGGAAAATGGGGTATTCCGAGTGTATCAGAAACTCGATGAATCTCTCGGAAGGCTCATGACATCGTTATCTGAAAAACCATCCGTTTTCCTCGTTTCCGATCACGGAGCGGGGCCGGTTGAAGGTCGGTTTTTCGTGAACAATTGGCTTATCCGGAATAACTTCCTCACGCTGAAATCACTCCCGAGCGTTCGCCGCAGTGTAAATCTGAAAAGACGCGTTCCATTGGGAAGGATACTTAGCAGGTTACACCTCTCGAGACTTGCCGGAGCTTTGCCCGTATGGATTCAATCTCTCGGCATTCCCGCGCATGACAGGCTCGCTCTGGATCATCTCATTAATTGGAATAAAACAATAGCTTACGCTCCGGTATCAGACGTACAGAGTGCATCGATCCGACTGAATCTTCGGGGAAGAGAACCAAACGGAATCGTCGGAGTCGAACAAGCTATTCCCATTCTTGACACTATTTCGAAATGTCTATCCTCTATCAATACTCGGCAGAATGAACCCCTCTTTTCACGAGTTTTCATTCCGGCCGGGGAATTCGACGATTTATCATCAAATCGGGGTCCGGATCTCATTGCCCTTCCAAACGAAAACCTCTTTCATAATATCAGTCATGCCATTACCGGGGAATCACAGATAATCGACGGTCCTCCCCCGAGAGCCAAAGGCCAACACCGACTTCACGGGATATTCGCTGCATCCGGTCACAATATACTGCGAGGGAAACGTGTAGATACGGCACGGATCGTGGATATCGCTCCTACACTGCTCCATTCCATGGGAGTACCAATTCCCGATAACATGGATGGGATGGTGCTCGAGGATATCTTTTCTCCGGATTGGAAAGCACGAAATCCTGTACAATCGTTTGATTCATTACCGGAAACATCTCCCTCTCAAGATGCAATAGATGATACGCATTCGGATCGCCGGGATGTGGAGGCGGCACTCCGCGCTCTCGGATATCTCGATTAATAATGAAAGATTCTATCTCGGGTACGAGGATCATTCGTAATGCCACATCTCTTACGGCAGCCGAGATACTGACGCGAATCATCAATTTCGCTTTTCTCGCCGTTGCAACAAGGAAACTCGGAGTCGCGGGATTCGGCCTTTACGGGACCTTACTCACCTTTCTCTTCATATCACGATCAATTGGAACGCTTGGTCTACAACGCGTAATTGTTCGCGAAGTTTCCCAAAACAAGGATCAAGTCGACATCCACCTTTCAAGTGGTGTAGCCTGTATGCTCCCTGTAGCAGTGCTCCTTTGGATATCGCTTCCGCTGCTGGCCGGTGTACTGGATTACGACCAGTCAGTTCAAAATCATCTATGGATTCTTGGTATCGCACTATTCACAAACGCTTTCACCCGTCCTCTGGAAGGAATTATCCGTGCATTCGAACGAATGAGGATGTTGGGTTACATACGAATAATCATTTCTCTCTTTGTTACAGTAACAGGTATTCTGGCTCTCTTCGCCGGTTTCGGATTAACGGTGCTCATTTCACTGCAGGCTATAGGGTCAATTCTCGAACTCATCCTCCTCAACAGATTTGTGAGAAAATCGTTACGCGCCTATTTGTGGAATCCCTCACGTTCATTGATCGCATTCTTTTTCAGGGAAAGCGCGCTGGTAGGCATCATCGCTGCATCCAACATGTTACTGAACAATGTCGACATCCTCATGCTGGCACATCTAAAAACCCCGGAAGATACCGGTTTGTATATAGCATGCGTACGACTCATCCGCTATGCATCCCTCATCAGACTTGGCGCCTCAGGGGCGATGTTCCCCGCAATGGCGGCGACATGGAGAACATCAGGAGAGCAATTTCATACGCTTTTTACCGAGTCAATTCGAGCCTTTTCCATCTATTCGTTCTTTATCGCATTATTGTTATCGTTGGGGGGAAAGGAAATACTTTCACTCCTGTTCGGATCATCATTTCAAATGGTTGCAACCACCCTCACCATTCTTTCCTGGGCCATGGTATTAGAGACGATCAGCGGTCCATTCACAATGTCAATCGTGATTACCCGGCGTAACCTGCCGGCCTTTCTTACCTTCGCACTCTGCATGGTCGGAACGAATATCGGACTGAATGTTCTTCTTATCCCTAAATATTCCTATACTGGCGCGGCTATCGCCACACTGATAACAAGCCTTCTTTTCTTTGTGGGAAAGATCCTGTGGACACGCGATCAGTTTCCAAATGGTATTCCTCTTTCGTTTTCTCTTCTTGGTAAACCCCTCCTGGCTTCAATCATCGTTGCAGTCTTGTTTATGCTCTTTGGTAACATGAGCTTCTGGGTAAAGGTTATACCATCTTGTGTTCTGTATTTTTTACTGCTGACTCTCACGAGTGGAATCAAAAACCGGGATTTCAGTAGATTGCTGGAATCGGCCGGATTGACTCGCCGTACAGTCAAAAGGTAGGCACTCTTGAAAGACATCGTTCTGATCCGTCCATACGAACGTGGTGATGAGGGCGGTATCAGGCGGTTATTCCGCACCTGCTTTGCCCGTGAATTATCAAAAGAGAAATGGGAATGGCAGTACGGAAAGACGTCCGAGGGAAAACCGGTCATCGTCATCGGCGAATCCGATCAGGGCATTATAGGACATGTTGCCTTGCAACCTCGTCGCTTTCTGGTTAAAGGCAAACCGAGTCTCGGTGGTCTTTATGCGGATATGATGGTACACAATGAGTTTCGCGGGAAAGGGTTGAATAGACGTCTGAGTGCCCGTCTGCTCTCCAAACTATATGAATACGCACGAGACACCGGTTATGATTTCACGTATGGAGCTCCAAATGCGAATTCCCGCGGACTCGCTCGACGAAGAAAAACCGGTGGGCAGAGAGTAACCGAAATCCCACGGCTTGGAAAACTGCTCAATCCGGCGTATGCGATAAAGAGAATTGACTCGAAACTCCTCAGGAATGCATGCAGACGGATCGTATCGCTGGGAACACGATCTGCATGGCCACGAATGGTTAGACCCTTTGCCAACAATGATCTACGATTCGACGATCTCTGGGAGAGAGTCTACCCGGAGTACGAGATCCTGGGAGTCCGGGATACATCATATATGAGGTGGCGATTCGGTGAATATCCTGAACAATTCGAGGATCGCAATTCCAATACGACATTCGGCTGGGTGGAGGGAGATGTCCTGCATGGATATATCACTGTTTCCCTCATACATGAAGGACCATATCGCATAGGCTATATCGTTGATATCCTCGCCCAACGAGAGAACAAAACGATACTGAACGATTTGATGTCAGCGGCCATTCTCTTCTGTCGACAGAATCGTATTGATCTTATCCGGGCGTGGATGAACGATACCTGGCCGGCGTACTCCGTTTTTCTTTCCCGAGGGTTTTTGGCGCGAACTTCGGACCTGTGCTGGAGGGTGAGACCGCTTTCTGACTCCAAAACTCCGGTTGCGTTGATGGATCCCGGATCCTGGTACTTCACTCTGGGCGACTCTGACAGTCCATGAGTGAAGACGTCCGTTCCGATTTCCACAATTGGTCGTTCCCGTGGATAATCAGAACACGGGCCACATGGGATGTACATTCGTGAATATACTCATGATTGCGGAAAAACTTACCCCCGCCATCGGGGGAGTGGAGAAACATGTTCACCGGATTAGTGAATGCCTGACAGAAAAGGGACATGCGGTAACATGCGTGGCTCCTGCTCATACGAGGGATCTTCCTGAAACAGAGTCTGTTTCAGGTTACCGGATACTCCGAATTCCCGCATCAGGCAGAAGAAGACATGATTACATGACCGCGTGGCGATGGTGGAGAAAGAGATTGCCTCTCATCACCTCCTCTGATATCATCCACTTTCATGATGTCTATGCGTTAATCCACTGGTTCGGGCCCATGCATATATCTCTACGAAAACGGAAAGCGTTCATCACCTATCATGGTTACGGTATGGAATACCCTATACGATGGAGAGACCAGGCATACCGTCGCATTTCCTCATACCTGACGGGGGACTCTCTCTGTATCGGTGATTATCTTGTGAAATGGTTCGATATACAAGCGCCGTGGATCTCATACGGCGGAGTAGACGCTCCGGATTCCACAGGTCACGAACCTGTGGAAAACCATCTTGTCTTTATCGGGAGATTGGCCCGTGATACCGCCTTTGACAGGATTCTCGACGGCATTCACGAGGCTCAGAAAACCGGAAACAAGACATATACACTCACGGTATGCGGGGATGGTGTTCTGCGCGAAGAGATGATGAAAAAAGCCCGGCAGTTATCGATCAACGCTACGTTTTGCGGTTTTGTGGACGATCCCGGTCCCTACATGGAGCAGGCGGAGATCATTTTCGCGCCCGGTTACCTGACGCTTCTGGAGGCATTCATCCGGAAACGCCCGGTAATCAATTTGTATCGAGGACATATCCGACGCGACTACTACGGGATGATGGATCCTGATGCGGCGCTCTTCCTTCATACAGATTCATATAAAACCTTGGCCCGAATGCTCCTCGAGCATACGCGAGATGAACATCGTTTGAACAAGGCGTACAGATTCGCAAAAGCTCTATCGTGGGATTCGTTGTCGGAAACCTATCTCCGCATGTGGGGACAAGGATGAAAACCGCCCTGGTGATAACGGTAATGAACGAGGAAGATACCCTTCCTCTGCTGCTTGATTCCATTCTCGATTTGAATTGTCACCCGGATGAAACAATCATCGTGGATGGAGGATCATCCGATTCGAGTGTCGAAGTGGTTCGCTCATACGCGGATCGTATCCCCGGACTGCGCGTGTTACATGCTGAGGGATCGAATATATCCGCGGGACGCAACAGAGGTATAGAATCCACCGATGCCCACATAATCGCAACAACTGATGCGGGATGCAGATTACATCCCTCATGGTTCTCGGAGATGACTCAACCATTGAACCATGATGCAACTGTCGGAATGGTCTGCGGAAACGTGAAATCATTGAACCTGACTTCTTTTCAAGAATGCGTTGGAGCGTGTTCGTTATCGTTTCGCCTGAAAACACCGTATGGTTCGTTCTTCCCCACTGCACGTACACTCGCGTTCAGACGGGACGTTTGGACTGAAACAGGTGGATTCCCCGAGAAACTCGACATCGGTGAGGATGCCGTGTTCATCTCAAAAGCGTTGGATCTCGAGACCAAAACAGCTGTGATAGAGCATGCAGTCGTATTCTGGGAACCACGCGATTCGTATAAAGCGGTATTTAAACAATTCCTTCGTTATGCAGAGGGTATAGCAATCGCCGGTCTCAGCCCGATCTACCATACTCGTACTCTCCTGTATGATGTCGCCGGAACGCTATTCCTTCTTGGAGGAATTCTATACAAAAACGCAATACTTCTATCCTGCCTTGGTGCGCTACTGGGATTCTACATCTATCGCAAGACCAGGGAAGGTTGTTTTTCCATTCCGGGTTTTAAAACATATTACAGGATACCACTCCTGTTAATCACCATTCATTCTGCGACTCTGGCAGGAATCGTGGCGGGAAATGTGAAGCGTTTGGTATCCAGGTGAAAATTCTACTGGTCAACAAATATGCCTATCTCAAAGGGGGCACCGAGCGGTATTTATTCAATCTGAAACGATTATTGGAATCGAGAGGGCATACGTGTGCTGTTTTCAGCATGAACCACCCGGAAAATCCCTCCTTCAAGTATGATGATCTATTTCTTCCCAATATTGACTATTCCCATTTATCATTGCGTGGACATATTCATGCGGCTTATAGAACAATTTGGTATCGGGAGGCGGGCAAACGAATAGGCAGGGTATTAGATACATTCAAACCCGATGTCGTACATCTTCTCAATATCTACCATCAGATTTCGCCTTCCATACTCCCGGTGATTCATACTCGGGGCATTCCGATCGTGCAAACGCTCAATGATTACAAATTGATCTGCCCCAATTACCTGCTCTATACTCGGGGGGATGTATGCCATCGCTGTGATCACGGCAACTATCTGCAGGCGGTTATGCACCGATGTCTACATGACAGATTTGTCATGAGTTTCGTGGCAACTCTTGAAATGTATATTCATAAATCACTCCGCATCTACGAACGGATGGTTAACCGCTTTATCGCGCCGAGCTCATTCATGCTGAAAACAATGATCTCTTTCGGGATTTCTTCTGATAAGCTCTCTCTGTTGCCCTATTTTTTCACCGGTTCCATCATTGACGAGAGCGAACGTTCAGCACTCGACAATGCTTACGCGCTCTACTTCGGCCGACTCAGCCATGAGAAAGGATTGTTTACATTATTGAAAGCGCAACGACTTTCGGGAATTCCGCTCATAATTGCAGGCGACGGCCCCCTTTTCGATGACATCGAATCTTATATAGAAAGAGAACATCTGGAAGGAGTACGGTTGATCGGATTCCTCGACGGGCAAGAGCTAACCTCAACTATACGGGGAGCCAGATTTACCGTCGTACCTTCCGAATGGCATGAAGTCTTCGGCCAGGTAATCCTTGAATCCTTTGCTCAGGGAATACCTGTTATAGCAACTGATCGTGGTGGCATGCCGGAGGTTATCGAGCACGAAAAGCACGGCATTCTTGTCCCACCCGGCAAACCGGACCAACTTGCTGACGTCATGAAGAAGCTCTGGAGAAACGATCGAGCATGTCATGAAATGGGGCTCGCGGCCCTTAAAAAGGTCAGGGATTATAATGCGGATGACCATTACGACCGAATAATCCGGCTTTATAAAGGTATCGGATGAACAGAAAACGATTGATTTGGAGTATACTCCTCTGCCTCGGTGATTGCGCATTGATTATCGCAGCGGTGGAGATCCCCATAGTAATCCGATACAAACTGGGCCTATTTGACGCAGCCTTATTACCACGATATCAGATATCCGTTCTCATGACACTCTCGGTTGTTACCGGAGTATTCTCGATTGGTGTAAACAGTGGTTATCGAATGCCAAGGCCATGGCTTTATCGGCGGAATGTTACGCTGATACTTCGTTCCCTTTCTATTCATGCATTACTCATTATAACACTCATTTTCATCCTGCGTATCGGTACACGTATCTCCGTTCGACCATTTTTGTATTCACGCTTTGTAGTCGGGGGAAGTTGGGTACTGCTCGTTCCATTCTTAATACTCTGGCGCTCGATCATCGGAAAGCTTCAGCATACGGCTTATAACGCGAAATGTACGATATTGCGGTGTGTTTGTATCGGTCCCGAGAAAGAGATCAAACGTTTCGATTTCGAGCTAAAGAACGCCCTATGGCTCGGTTTACGTTGTATACAACACGAATATCTCGATTCAGGTGATGATGGTCTCAACCAGATCAAGTGTATAGCACAGCGTATCAAACGGATCCCGATGGATGCGTGTTGGATGATTCCGATAGACGGCGAAGCGTGGGAAATAGCATCACTTATTTTATGCGATTCGAGTTCGGGGATGAATTGGTATATGAGGCCGGATGACTTCGACCGATTCATAGGCGAATTGAGAGACCTGCCACCGCCCGAAAATTTTCTGCTTTCGCGGGAAACGTCAGAAGATGAAATCGTCTCAGATCTCGACGCGACTATCTCACATGATATCGAACCCTCGATTAAGACGTCGGTATCGTTCATCGGATCACGAGGTATCCCTGCCACCTACGGCGGCGTCGAGCACTATGTGGAGGAACTGAGTACGCGTCTTTCCGAATACGGGTATAGGGCAGCCGTATATTGCCGATCTCATTATGCACCCAAACGAGGTGAATATAGAGGCGTTGCACGTCGACATATCCCCTGTGTGAATACAAAACACTTTGAAGCAATCAGCCATACACTATTCTCTGCAATCCATACGCTTTTCTGCTACGATGATATCGTTCACTTCAATGCACTGGGACCTTCACTGCTGTGTTGGTTACCTCGTCTGACCGGGAAGAAAACTGTAGTTACAATACAGGGATTGGATTGGAAAAGGCGAAAATGGGGACCTGTTGCACGATTTGTCCTGAAGATCGGGGAATGGGTCTCGGCCCATCTGTCCAACGACGTCATTGTTGTCTCAGAAGAACTCAGGACCCATTACCGGCGCCACCACAACGTCGATGCGGAATGCATTCCCAATGGAGTGGATATATCCGAAACCGATTCACCGGATTTGATAAACAGGTATGGATTGCAAGGAAACGATTACATCCTTGGCGTCGGTCGTCTTGTGCCTGAAAAGGGATGGCTTACCGTCATCAGGGCATTTAAAAGAATTCAGACTGATAAACGATTGGTGATAGTTGGCGGGACTAGTCATTCCGACGATTATATCCGGGAATTGAACTCCGAAATCTCATCGGATAGGATTCTTATAACCGGTTATCTATACGGGAGAATACTGAGAGAATTGTTCAGCAACGCATTTCTTTTTGTCTCGGCTTCGGAAATCGAAGGTCTGCCCATAGCTCTTCTTGAGGCTATGAGTTTCTCCCTATTTCCGGTAGTAAGCGAAATACCTCCTCACCGGGAGCTTCTCGGCGAATCGGGGCGTTTCTTTCGCCCCGGCGATATAGATTCATTGGCTGCAATTCTCACGGAAATAATCAACAATCCTGGTTTGAAACAAATGACTGGACAAACGCTACAGCAAAAGGCGGTGGAGTTATTCGGTTGGGATTCGGTCGTTGAGAGAACAATTCGTTGCTATGAGTCTGTGTTGTAACTTCTCCAACCGATTACTTCCGTTCGCGAGCGAAAGAACATTCGGCATCACCGGCACACCTGAAAAGAAGGCTGAATCGGAATCGTGGGTATGTTCGGATCAGGTCTGAAGTGATTGTGATTATTGCGCCCGTACTACAAATCCCCTAATTGACGAAGCTACTGTAGTTGGGAGGAGTTTTACATGCGGCGTTTTTTCCGCGTTTTGATGATAACACTGACCGTGAGTGTATTCGCTTTCTCCGGTCTGTTTCTTATACGTGAATTCACAAAAATCAGAACACTCATCAATATCGGTGATATATGGAGTTATCTGGCACTCAATGATTCCCCGGGAGCTCGTTTTGTGGAGGTTGATCCGGACGATTTTCTCCATTCACCAATACCATCCGTTGGAGATTCACTTATAGAAATCGATGGGCATTCCGCAACCAGAGAAAACTACTTCTCCGTTTTTAACACCAAAACGCCGGCGGGACTCTCTATTTCGATAGTCTACAAATCGGCTGACAGTCTTATGACGACAACGGTACAAACGAGATCAATTCCGATATTGCTGAAAATCCAGGTCGTCGCACTTCACGGCCTCATGATTTCATTCACGGTTATTCTGATCATCGTCGGTCTGTGGGCATTCATTCGAAGACCCGATAGTCCCTCGGTGCGAGTGTTGACCCTTTTCTGTTATTCAATGACACTCTCCATGCTCGTAAATCGTATAGTCATCGCTGATGGCTATGCGACCTTCCAACTACCGGACTTCTTTTATACTCTGATGCAATCTCTGGGAGCATTCGCCCCTGCATTCTGGTTGAAACTGCAGATGATTTTCCCCGATCCTATCCGCTTCTATCGAAGAAATCGGATTCTCTCCAATGTAATAATCTACTCAATTCCCATAGCTTTGAGCGTTATTTATTTCGTTGAACCGTCTATCATCCGAATTCCGCTACTGATCTACTGGTTTGTATTTCTGATCGCGGGTTTCATCTTTCTCCTCAGCCATGGGAGACAAGCCAAATCCTTTCTCGAAAAGCGGCAGACCCGGTTGGTCCTGTGGGGATCGACGCCGGGGTTGTCGGTTTATCTTATCCTTGCTTTGCTGGGATTCATTCGCCCCGAATGGTTCTTCGGTCTCTCCAATGTCATTCGATTGACGATATTCAACGCAACAAGCCTCCTCCTTCTCTTCCTGCCGATTTCTTTCGCCATAGCTATCGGCAGATATCGTCTTCTTGAAGTTGTCGGACGCGTGAATCGGGGAACCCGATTTATTCTGGTGAGCGTTCTGGTGCTCATCGCGTTTTTCTTTGTACTCTATGGAATCGGTGAGATTGTACTCGCGAATTTAGGTATCGAAAGTCGAACGCCGACTATTGCTATCATACTTATTCTTGCCATCGGTTTTGCTCCGGCACAACGCCGTTTTCACCGGTTAATCGAAGACCGGTTCTATCCTGAGAGAGTTAGACTGCGGACGTTACTCAGTGAATTTCTTGATCAACGGCAGCGATCGGCCATCGGGCGCGGTTTCTGGGAGGAATTGGAACAAAAGCTACTGGATGGTTTAGGCGCAAAACGAATCTATCCTGTAATACTTAAAGGAAAACCCGAGGCATTTTCCGCTGAATGCTGCGAGTTCGCTCCGTTTAAAGTCACTGATCCGCTGATAGATACCCTGAGGAGCAGCAATCATCCACTCCCTGTTGATGAGTTGCTCGCCAGTAACCGTATTCCATTTCGAGATGATCAGAAAAACTGGTTCGAAGAGAGAAATGCAGCGGTTATTTTGCCGCTCTCGACATCATCAGAACTCACTGGATTCCTCGTGCTGAGCGATAAGAAATCCGGAGAAGATTACACTGCTGAAGAACTCAGACTGCTGAATACACTGGCTGCTCAAATTGCCATGGTCGCTGAAAACATCGAACTGCTGGAGGAGAAGCTCGAGAAAGAACGACTTGAAGAGCAACTGGAGATCGCTCGCCAGGTACAGGAAGGGCTTTTGCCCCGGGATCTTCCTCGCATCGAAGGATTCGAAATAGCGGCCAGGATTCGATTCTGCCTCGATGTAGCAGGCGATTACTACGACATTGCACCCATGAAAAACGATCGGATCCTGCTCGCGGTGGGAGATGTCGCGGGAAAAGGTGTGGGACCGGCATTACTCATGGCAAATCTACAGGCCTCACTCAGAACGGTAAAAGACACGGGTCTTCCCTTGCCGCGAATAATGACAACCATTAATGAACTTATCGTGGATAATACATCACCGGAGCTTTTTATTACGCTTTTCGTAGCCATACTGGAACCTGAAAGCAAGAAACTCTGTTATGTAAATGCAGGCCATAACGAGCCGATTTTACTCCGAAAGGATGGATCCGTAGATCGACTTCAGGGTACGGGAATGGTCCTCGGTGTTACTTCGGAAAGTGAATACAAAAGCTCAACTTTAGAGTTGCATGATGGGGATACCTTACTCATGTTCACTGATGGTGTGAGCGAAGCCATGAATGATTCCAGTGAGGAATTCGGCGAAGAACGGATCGCTGAAATTTTGAAGCGTTCCATGGACCGTTCACTGGATGACATACTTGATCTCATTGAATCGAGTGTCCGCGATTACAGAGCGGGGAGAACATTCGCGGATGATTTTACGCTCCTGGTTCTTCGAGCGTCGGCATCCGGGGGAGATTTTACGGAATTGGAATAATTATTTCGGGAGGTACTCATGCTCAAGACAAATATCGACAAACTGGTTAAGCTCTCAATAACCGGCAAAATTGTTCATCCGGTAAAAGGTCCCCGTCCATATCTGGTATCACATGACGGCCAGGTTCGGCTACTCCCCGGGGTCGGGGGAATAACGTATAATAAACGTATCGGTGATATCTGCGTCGGACTCGCGGCGGATCATGTAGAGCCCGGTGTTTCAACTCAGAATACTGATAAATTTGAAGCATCGCCCCAAGCATACAACCGCGCCTACAATGCTCTGGCATGTATTGGGAATGAAGCAAAGATAGTAACCGGGGATGCGAAGGGTGCGGTAGGAACAGTTACCGGAAAGCACGGCGGTATCGAACATGTGCTGATAGATTTCGATCCGGATATACTTGAGAAACTACTTATTGGTGATCAACTATTGATCAAAGCTATCGGTCAGGGGTTGGAACTGCTTGACTACCCCGACGTTGCCGTTCGAAATCTTGATCCCTCCCTGCTGGATAAACTCCATCTTGAGGAAAGTAACGGCTGTCTTCAGGTGGGGGTCGCAAAAATGGTCCCCGCAAAGATCATGGGTTCAGGGCTTGGAGCCGATCAAACGTGGAGCGGTGACTATGATATCCAATTGTTTGATGAAACAATCGTGACGAAATACGATCTCCACGATCTCAGATTCGGAGACATTGTGGCAATTCTCGATACCGATCATACGTATGGGCGAGTATACAAACGAGGCGCAATCAGCATAGGTGTTGTGGTCCATTCAGATTGCTATATTTCAGGTCACGGCCCGGGAGTAACCACACTCCTTACCACGAGTGAACAGGGAAGAATAGTAGCCCATCTCGATCCGAATGCCAACCTGGCAAACATACTCGGGATAAAAACCGACTCTGAGTAATTCGAACACCGACCCGGGTGGTATCTATTCACCGCCCGGGTGAGTTACTCTTCAACTGATTGTATCTCTTGTCTCGCTCTCTGTTCATTTACTCCGAGCAGTAAAACGCCACCGAGAACAAATAAAAGTGAAATGGATGTAATTCCGATCCTGGACGGTACGGATCCCTGGGCACCCATGCGTCGTGCCAGGAGGCCGACGCCGCCAATGAGCGCCGGTCCGATAACCACAGCAAATTTTCCGAGCATGTTATAGAATCCGAAATACTCAGCAGACTTCTCCGCGGGTATTATTCGCGCGTAGAATGATCTACTCAATGCCTGGATACCTCCCTGCACCAATCCAATGGTTATGGCAAGTATGTAAAAATCGCGAGATGTGCTAAGACATGCTCCCCAGATGGATACCATTATATAGATACAGATTGCCGTCAGGATCGCCGGTTTTGCACCGATCCGATCACCGACTTTCCCGAAGAAGAGGGCTGCCGGAAATCCAACGAATTGAGTTATGAGAAGGGCGAGAATCAGATCATTGGAATCGAATCCGAGAGACATTCCGTAATCAACCGCCATCCGTACAATTGTATCTACTCCGTCAATGTAGAGCCAGTAGGCGACGAGAAAAAGCGACACGGTCTTCAGGGAACGAATTTCTCGTATGGTGTGACCCAGTCGATGGAAACCCGAGTAGACCAGACTCTGATATGACGTGTTTCGTCCGTTCTTTGGTTCCCTGACATACAATATGAGCGGTATGGTAAATAGACCCCACCACACTGCAACGGAGAGAAAGGATAAGCGAACGGCTGTTTCAGCAGTGGATAATCCAAACCACTCGGGGTGCAGTGTCATGATAACATTTAATGCGAAAAGAAGACCTCCACCAAGATATCCGAGACTGTAACCCATAGCCGATACCATATTCATCCGTTTCGCGCTGGAAACAACGGTTAGTAACGCATCATAGAAAATATTCGCCCCTGAAAAACCTAAAGCGCCTATGATGAAAAGTATCGCGGCCGCCATCCAATTCCCGCGCCCAACAAACATCAGCCCGAGTGTGGATATCACGCCAATGTATGCTCCGACTATCAGGAATCGTTTCCGTAAAGACCCACTGTCTGCAATAGCTCCCAGAAAAGGAGCACTGAGCGCAATGACGATGCCCGCTATGGAGTTACCCACTCCCAATCGGGCGGTACTTACGGTAACATCAACCCCTGCGCTCCAGAACTGCTTGAAGAACAAGGGGAAAAATCCCGCCATCACCGTGGTTGTGAATGCGGAATTCGCCCAATCATACATCACCCAACCGAATATTGAGCGCCTGGAATCTCTCATAATTGTACTCCAATGGAAAACTACGATGGAGACCTCGTATAAAATATATCATTGGCGCGTATTGACTATCTTCTTGAGAGCGGTCAGCGGTCAGCTATCAGCCTTCGGCTCGGGAAAGGAAATGCCCTTTTCTCCTATTCGTACGATATCAAAGCTATGAAATCGGGGTGTGTTCGCTTTCGATACCGATTTCGATACCGATAGCGATTGTAGTATAATTCCCGTGTCTTATCGGGATCGGGACTCGCTATCGCATTCGGAATCGAATTTCCGGATCTTAAGACTTCACGATATCGATTTTGATATTCTACTTCCCCAACCTTCCACCTTCACCTGTTCACATTCCACCAAGACGTCCTCGTCCCTCCCAATCAGCGTTCAGATTCGGAAAATCCCCCTCGATCCGCCATTTCACAAGGGAGAAGGCCGTCCGTATCGGAATTGTTGGGTTACGCTTCGCTAATCCAACCTGCATCTCCCCTCCCTATCGGGATCCGGACTCGGGATCGGGTTCGTTTTCGATCTTCCGATTTTGAAACCTCGATTCCGATTTCGATCCCGATACCGATAGGGATTCCAAAAATTCACCATTCATCAATTCCTACACTCTCTTAAAATTTAAAAATCACAAATTCATGAAATCACCAAATTTTTCACTCAGCAAACATCATTCAGCAATTCCATTTATCTCCTTATTCTTTCTGCAAATCATCATTCAGCAATCAGCATTCATCAATTCCTAATATACTCCTATACGTATACTTTTTATCTTGACATATCTTATTATGTCAGTATACGTATACCGACAAATACAAAATATCTATTTTTCTTTTGAGGGTTATGAGGAGACATGATGGAAGAGGTATCAATTCTATCGGGAGAAGAATTTCGTGAACGGACACAGATAACCGACGAGACATTGAAGCGTTGGATCGAACGGGGACTCCTTATTCCCGTTGGGCAAACCTCAGGGAAAATACCGTTCTTCTCTCCGAAACAGGTGGAAACCGTGCAGAAAATTTCCACTCTATTGTCGCTGGGATACGACGAGGACAACGTATTAAAAATCATACAAAAAATAGGATTGCCTTCGCCTGATCATGCGGAGAAAAACGCTCCTCAAAAGCTTATGACCGTTGGTGAACTGGCGAGTCTCTGCACGATAAATGCCAGAACGATCAAACATTGGGAGGAAAAAGGCATTCTGGAACCGGACGCACGTTCCGAGGGCGGATTCAGATTGTACAGCTCCCGGAGCGCTGAAAAATGCCGCCGGATCCTGGACTTGCAGAATATGGGTTATACGCTGGAACAGATCAAACTGCAGAGTGAGATACTCATGGATCCCGACACTCTCACCGAGGTTCTCAAAGGCGATCTATCCGAAGAGCAACTCTCCCGAGCGGAAGAACTTAACAACACTCTGAAAAAACGTCTTGAAGAGGTCAAGGCGAGCTCAAAAAGCATAGAGGATCTCCTGAAAAAACGAAACAAAATGATATCAACGCTTCGATCCCTCCTCTCAAAACAGCAGAAGGAAAAGAAGCAAAACGAATCAAAGGAGGGGTAGCTTCATGGTTACCTCATCATCTGGAAAACAACGGATTGTATTCATCGAACCCAAATCACCGGATTCCCACATCTTCAGTATCTATCCCCTTCCCCGGCTCGGTACCGTGGTGCTCGGAACGATTCTGAAAAAACACGGATTCGATGTCGACGTTCTGGTGGAAGAAAATCACCCTGCCGGGGAAGAAGATATCCAAAAGGGGGATATCATCGGTATAAGCACCACGACCTCAACCGCGCCGAGAGCGTATGCGTTCGCTACTCTCGCCCGAAATCTCGGGAAGCCGGTGGTTATGGGAGGACCGCATGTAACTTTCTGTCCCCAGGAAGCATTGAACTACTGTGACTACGTTGTTCGGGGCGAGGCGGAACTCATCGTGGTTGATCTCTTTCAACGGATTCTGAATTCGGAACCGGTCAATGATATCCCCGGAGTCGTGACGTCAAATTCAGACCCCGCTTCATTTTCCGTCGCTCCGACTCCTCTATCCCTTGATGATTTACCCATTCCCGATCTCGGACTCATCAGGGGAGACAATCAAAGCAAACGGATATTCAGAAAACGGATTGCTCCCATGGAAGCGTCGCGTGGATGTCCCCATGACTGTTGTTTCTGCAGTGTAACCGGGATGTTCGGAAGGCGCTTTCGGCATCGGAGCGTCGATCATGTAATAGAGGAACTGCTTCGTCATAATAAAACTGGCGGGAATGTCTTTTTTTACGATGACAACCTCGCGGCGAATCGGAAGTGGTTCGGAGAGCTTCTCGAGGCAATGATCGAACACGGAATCAGATTGAAGTGGTCCGCGCAGGTCAGGGTCGAGATCTCACGTGATATCGAAATCCTGAAGTTGATGAAACGGGCGGGATGTGAAACTCTCTTTATAGGCATTGAATCAATCAATCCCGAGACCTTGTTAGCAATGAACAAGCATCAGAGCCCGGATGATATTCGCGAGGCGATCAAACAATTCCGTGCCCACGGCCTCAACGTTCACGGCATGTTCATCATGGGCATGGATACGGATACGCCGCGTTCTATCCGTGAAACCGTCACGTGGGCAAACCATTCAGGCATTCATTCCGCTCAATTCCTCATCCTTACCCCGTTTCCGGGAACACGCATTTACGATGAATTGAACGATCAGGGGAGAATTCTCTTCGATGACTGGTCGATTTATGACGGCCACCACGTCACATTCCAGCCACATTCCATGACCCCAGAGGTGTTACAGGAACTTCAGGTGGAAGCACATGATCGTTTCTACAGCCGGCGAAGAACACTCCAGCGTCTCTTATCATGCAGAATTGAAGCCGCGGGGGTCTTTCTCTACGCCCGACAACTACAAAAGAAATGGCTCAGAACAAATGGTATCTACCGGGATATTCTTGAATTGATGGCGAGATCGCATGGCATGATTCGTTCGGTGCGGATTGAACATCCCGCACGACAGCTGAACCCCTCTTCGAACTGACCGATTCACGGGCAATACCGCACATTGCCGGTTTGACAAAACCGATAGTTGTCGCGATTTTCAGTAATGTGGGACGTATGTATTGTTTAATGAATGGAGAATGACATGATCCCGGATGCTGAAAATACGGAGTTAAAAAAAGAGTCACTCTCAAAGACCCTGAAACCTGTCGATCCCAGCGTCCGCATCATCGATGACGTACTTGCTGATGACGCCGCGAAACTGAAACCGCGGTTCGAGGTTGATTACGAGGCCTACCTTGACCGTCTATGGCAGGCCAATGATGAGATATTCCGTATTCTCAAAGAAAGCCAGGATCTCGATACCGCACGTGATGCACTTTTTTCATATCTCGAACGAGCCGAACGGGATATTTTCCAATTAGAAAACGATCTTCATATTCTTGAGAAAGCAACGGTACGGGAATGCATCCGGGCATTCAAAAGCATTATCGGACCGGTAAACGAATACCGAACGGGCGTTTCGGCCCTCGAGCATCTCTGGAAACTCGCCCAGGACAAACGGAACGAACTACCGACCGAGGTTTCCGTAGGCTTCATCATGGAGTTCATCAATCTGTTCCGGGGAGTGGCGGGGCGATCATATATCTACCGGGAATCATCCGAAATCAAAAAAGGCATCCCTGATTTCATGAAACTCGAGGGGCGCGCGGCCGCCGAGGCACGGACGTTCATGCTCGACGATATCGGCTCTACTGCCCGGAAATATATGATGCGGTATCCATCCGGATTGGTGGACGACGTCATGGACTGGCGGCAGGAAAACAGAGATCGAATACTTTCGTATTTCAAGGGATCGCCGGAGGATTGGAACGACTACAAATGGCAGATAAAACATGTCATCAAGGAGGCGAAACCCCTTGTTGATCTCATAGAACTCACCACCGAAGAACAGACGGCGGTACGAAAGGCCGCCCAAAACAGAATCCCGTTCGGAATAACGCCGTATTACCTCAGCCTCATGGACCGGAAGCTTTCAATCGGTTATGATCATGCCATCCGTGCACAGGTCATTCCCCCGCCGGAGTATGTCGACCTCATGGCGGAGAACAAAGCTCAGCGTGACCATATATTCGATTTCATGGGGGAACATGATACATCCCCCGTTGATCTTGTAACCAGGCGCTACCCGTCCATCGCCATACTCAAGCCATTTAACACCTGCGCGCAGATTTGTGTTTACTGCCAGCGGAACTGGGAAATTGACCAGTGTCTCGATCCCAATGCCCTTGCGGGCTCACAGACGACCGAAGCCGCCGTTGAATGGCTCGAACATCACCGAAGTGTCGGCGATGTTCTCATCACGGGTGGCGATCCCTGCATCATGACCGATGCTCAGCTTGAGAAACTGATGGATCGCGTCTGCAGTATAAAGCACGTATACCGCGTGAGAATCGGTTCACGTACACCGGTCGTTCTTCCCATGAGGTGGACCAGGGATCTCGTGGAATTATTCGCCCGATATCATGAACCGGGAAAACGTGAAATCGCCGTTGTGACACATTTCGAACATTCGTACGAAATCACTCCTGAATCCATGGATGCGATTCAGCGGATTAAAAAAACAGGTATTGGAGTATATAACCAGGTCGTTTACACCATCGAGAACTCCCGTCGGTTTGAACTGGCGAAACTCAGAAAAGATCTCCGGTCAATCGGCGTCGATCCGTATTATACATTCAATATGAAAGGCAAGGAAGAAACTCAGCGGTACATGGTTCC
>Ga0180433_10003073_pt1 | contig 24913 bp, 23 predicted proteins | sample SS_ome_8_FD_132980 | JGI IMG/M metagenome (GOLD analysis project Ga0180433, IMG submission 132980) | Hypersaline lake sediment archaeal communities from the Salton Sea, California, USA - SS_1_D_1 metaG | ecosystem: Environmental > Aquatic > Non-marine Saline and Alkaline > Hypersaline >... | reverse complement strand
TAGATGAAAAGTAATACGGTAGAGCGGGGCCGGAAGGGCCAGATATTCTCCCTTGACGTCCTGATAACCCTGGTCCCGATAATCATGCTGATAGGCGCCTCGGCACAATACGTCTTCAGCACGGAGCAGGAGGCGAAGCACTTAAGCCGCCAATACGAGCTGGAATTCATCGCCCGCTCAGCCCTCAACAATGCGCTCGACGAAGCCGCGAGGGAGAAGGGCACAGTAAACCGCCTCGCTCCGATGACTGCCACAATATGCGACGACCTCAACAATAAGGTCATCGCAGCCATGGACAACCTCGCCCCGGATTATGAGTACTACCTGGACGTCAGGCGGGCTGATTCGCAGTCTTACCCGGGACACGTCTGTGATGCCCTGGGCGTCGAGACCTGGAGCACCGGAGACGAGACGACTCTCCTCACCCTCACCAACAGCACAGGCTCCTGGAGCCGCGTGCTGCTCACGAACGACATATCATCGAACCCCGGGAACCTGCCCGTACTCACAGAGTTCTCGCTCATAATCTGGAAATGAAACGCATCGCACACAACAGGAAGGGCCTCATAGCCATCATGGACGCCTTGATAGCCTATTCCATCGCCTTCATATTCATAGGCGCGATAGCCCTCAGCCTCGCGAACGCAGACCACGACATGGGCAGGAAGACCCTGATAATGAATCAATACGCAGAGGACATCGCCGAGGATATAGCACAGTCTATGCAGGGCTACTCCCGGTTGACAGCAACGGATGGTTCAACGAGTAAGTCAACCTCTTATCAGCTTGTCAACTATGCACCCTATAGGGCCAAGACGCGCCAAGATGTCGTGGACAGACTCATAAGCGAGGTGGAGAACCTAGTCAAAAAGGATGGTCTCAAGATAAAGATAACGATAACAGACCCTGAAGATGATGTCACAACCGACGGAACCTGGATGTTCCCGAATGACCCGGACATATTCAACGATGCCGAGTACAAGGCAGTGGCGCGCAGGATACTACTCTACGATAAAGATAATGGCGAATACAAACTAGTTGGACCATCCGATTACCCCCAGTTGATAGTAACGGTAGTAATATGAGAAGAATGAAAAATAAAGGTTATGTACTAAGCGGATTCGTGTTCATATCGTTCTCGGTAGTCTTGATCCTGGCTATGACCTACACCCAATCGATCGAGAACATGAACAATTCGAATTATCGCGAACTTACCCTTATGAAAGCCGGCTATGCCGCCAATAACCTCAATATAAGCGTCCAAGGCATGGAATACACTATGCGCTACGGCCTCACCAGCGCAGTCTCTACATTCCTCCCTGTGACGGCACATTACATCGAAGAGGACTGCGTCTCGGGCGCTTGCACCCCTTTGTATGTACAGAACAGAGGCTGGACCTGCCCCGAATTCAGCACTGATTGCCCACCGCAGGATGAAACACGACAATCCGAGATCGCATGGGCCGCTGTCTGGAGGGCCACACTTACAGTCATCGGGCCCGAGTGCGGCAATGGCGTAGCTGAGGTCGGGGAACAATGCGACGGCAACGACCTCAGGGGCCTTAGTCAATCATGCTCCGCGGTTTTCGGGTCAAGCTGGACCGGCACCATAAGATGCAAACAATCACAATGGGACTCGGACAGGCAGAGAGAGGCCGCCTGCATCTATGATGTGAGCGACTGTGAACTGAAAACAACGACCTGCAACAACAATGGTGTTTGCGATTCTGGGGAGAATTGCGATAACTGTCCAAGTGATTGCGCCTGCGACCCGGGTGAGGTTTGTACAGGTGGTGTATGTGTAGGGCCCACAGTATGCGGAGATGGCATCTTGAGCCCTGGCGAAGATTGCGATTGCTCTGTAGGTGGTGGGGGTTCCAATCTATGTGACGATTCAGCGTCCCTGGGAGGTAAGGACTGTACATATTTAGGGCATACAGGAGGCCACTTAGAATGTCAGTCGGACTGCACTTTTTGGGATCCCCAATGTTGTGATGATAGTGATGGCGGAAGAGTGCCCACAACATTTGGAACTGTTACGCTAGTCGGGGCCCCTTGGCTATATAATGATGCATGCATTAGTAATGATGTTGTGAAGGAATATTTCTGCGGGACACAAGGAGATCCCATCTTCTTACACGATGAAGAAATAGATTGTCCACCAGGCACAGTCTGTCAGAATGGTTACTGCCAGAGCCTTTGCGGAAATGGCCAAATAGATGCCGGAGAAGCTTGCGATGGTTCCAATTTAGGCGGTAATACCTGTCTCAGCCTCCCTGGTGGTTTCTCTGGTGGAACGCTGACTTGCGGTAGTGATTGCCAGTATGATACTAGCCAGTGTACCTTGCCTTGCACCGACAGCGACGGCGGGGAAGAGAAATACAGCAGGGGCACGACTAGTACTAATTTGCGGACTGAGACAGATTATTGCGGTACTGGAATATCTGCTGGAAAAGTTAGAGAGTTTTATTGTCATGACGCAGACACCATATACTCAAACGACCTCCCTTGTTTCTTAGGATGCAATAACGGTGCATGCATCATAGGCTGTATCGATCCAGATGGCTCTGACATCACCCAGCAAACTACAGTTAAAGCTGATGATGGGGGCAGCCCAGACTCGCTTTTTGATCGTTGCAACGATTATTATACTGTTGAAGAGGCTATTTGCGTTAATGGCGCAATAGATACAGACTTGATTGATTGTCGGAACCATGGATATACTCGATGTGATGGGGGTGCATGTATTTAACAACTGAGAATAAATGTCTTTAATCCATGCTTCAGGCCATCCGAACGTAAAAGCCACCCACTCAACGACTATAGAGATAACCACTGAAGATTTCCTGACTCCCACGGGCGACTGCATAATCGCTATCTCCGCAGACACCGCCTGCTCCACCTTACCAAAAGACATCAAGTCAGCTCTGAAAGCCGGCAAGAGACTGGAAATCACCATCTCCTGCGGCGGCGAGGCCGATAAGGTCATAGGCTATGGCCACGAAGACCTGACCCTCACCAATCCAGTCTCGATGGTCATCAGGAAGAGCGACTATATCTGCCCGCGCACACTCTGCATCCGCGCTGACAAGGCGGCGAAAGACCTTAAGCGCTCGCTGGTAGAGGAGCTAAAAAAGGGGAAACCCGTCAAGGTCGTGCTTTCTGTAGTGTGACTTTGTAGTGTAAATGTAGTGTAAATCTATTTGTAGTGTAAAAACTACGTGTGTAGTGTAACCCGGTCGCGTAGTGTAACTCAGAGTTGTAGTGTAACCTCATCCCCCGCCTCGATCCCATGCCCCATACAGAAGCCCTTGTTGACTTCGAGGACATAGCTCGCCGGATCCTCAGGCATGATTAGCTTGCAATCACCCGGAAGACAGGGTTCGGCGCTGTGTATCTCATTGACCTTCAAATCAGCGCCAATCCAAACCAAATCGAGCGGGAAATCCATCCCGCTCATCCAGAAAGGCTGAGTCGAGGGCTCCTCGAAGACGAATAGCATGCCTGCTTCAGGAGCTAGACCGGACCGCCCTGAGAGGCCCTTGTTGCGCTCAGCGGGTGTATCAGCTATCTCCACTGCGATCTTAACGCCGTCCACCACCACGAAGCTCGCAGAAGCCCGCTCATCCGGGACGTACAGCATAACGAGGATCAAAACGACCGCCGCTGTCAAGGCAAGAGCCAGCTTCTTAGCATGTTTCACTTTTTAGGCTTTTTTGATCTCTTGGTCTTCTTGTTTATCAACAACGCCAGCAGGAGCAGTATAGCGATGACGCCGATTGAAAGGAGCACTATCTCCGCTATAGGGTCTTCGAAGCCTCTTCCTCCAACTGTATATTCGAAATCGTCCGGCTCTTTTATCTCGCCCACCTGCACCCTCTTGGTCCCGGATATCACGTCCCCATCCGAGGTCGTGAGCGTATATGTCAGGCTGTACAGCCCGTCCTCGAGCGCTATATCAAGTTGGACGTCCATAATACCGGTCCTGTTCACTAGGCTAAGATACTCTCTCATTTGCGTTAAAACAGCCCCATCCGCATCTTTGAGAAGAATACCGACTTCACCTGAAAGGTCGCCTTCTACGAGCTTTAGCGCGTCCACAGAGAACTTCACGTAGTCATCGCCCACCTCAAGGTCTTTGATCGAGACCCTGACCTTATCAGCCACCTGAAGGAAGTCCTCAGCCGAGTGCCCACTGATCTTCTCGTCGTACATGTTCCAGGCCTTCGCAGGCATGACTCTATACGACCCTGGGATCTCCGCCCTGAGGGTATACGTGATCTCGTTCTTCCCGGGTTGCAGATAAGTCACGAAATAGACGACTTTCTCGTCCCTGACTTCGCGCCTGTTGTACCAATAGGGCCAGTAGCCATAGCTGTCCCGCATGGGCGCTACAGCGACGGCGACCTCAGCTACGTCATAGCCATAATCATAGCCATAATCATAACGCGGATATGGGACCGCGTTCAGCTCAGCCTGCACGACCTCGCACCCGGCAGGTATCGGGTCCTCGAGTATGATATATTCTGTATCCTCAGAGACGTCGATAGTGAGCGTGACGTTTATCTCCTCGCCGCTCATCGCGCTGGTCTTGGAATACCTCCTGCTTATCGATATCCCGCTGCTCTTCGGCTTTATCGGGTCTTCTTCAAGGAAATACTTCAGGAACAGCGAATAATAGAGCTTCCCTGAGCCGTCCTTCTCGATGGTTATGGAATTCCTCCCTGCCGGCACGTCAAGTACCAGCTCGTTATCGGGACTGAAAGCGTCGTCCTTCTTGACCGATTCCACGAGATCGCCATTCACGTACACCTTCGCCACATAATCGGGCGAGAGCTCCTTGGATATCTTCATATACTCAGCCATGGCGAAGACAGCGATAGCCGTATCCTTCGTAGAATACCACCTCTTCCCGCGCCGCTGGCCCATGAGCCACCTGACAGTCCGCTCGACCATATCATCCTGAGGCTCGGTCTTGAGCAACAGCATAAGGACATAAGACGTAGTCTCCACCTCGTTGTTCCTCCAGCTGTACTTGAAGGTATCGCTCGACCAGTGGCACTCGAACTCGTCGCAGACTGCGCTCTCCCTTAACTCGGCCGGGAACTCGTCTCTCTGGCCCATCCTGACCTCGGCCAGCGCCTTCAGCGCCTTGCCGTAATCGCTCAGCTTCGAGTCGGTGATGCTCGAGACGTCCACGTCGCCGAAGAACGACAACGAATAGGCCATATACTCCTTCGTATTGGCGTCGATGCTGCTCTTGGTATACTGGTTCTTCAGGGAACCCAAACCGCGACTCATCACGGAGTCATCCACCAGATAGCCGGCAGCTTTCGCATTGGCGAGGCCGTACATCACATAAGCGGTCATGTAGGGGTGCGTGTCATCCTCTTCCCACCAGCCCCAGCCGCCGTCTCCGTGCTGCATCTTGTAGAGCTTCTGCAGGCCGTCGCTGACCATCTTGGGCAACTCGGCCTCGAGCTCCTCGTTCTCGATACCCAAGTCGTCCAAGACCTGTTTTATCAATACATCCGGAAGGAACGCGCTCATAGTCTGCTCGACACAGCCGTATGGGTACTGGGCTAGGTACTCGAGGGCGTCGAATGCGGCCGCGGCTATCGAGGGCGATATGACCAACTTCACCTCGGTCGCCCCGTAAACGCTGTCTTCGGGGACGTTTATCTCCTTAGTGATAGAATCCTCGACTGAACCTGCCCAGGCATCCTGGGTCTCGACACCGTGAGGCACTATCGGCAGCACCAGCTCCATCGCGTCGCTCTCCTCGTCTGTGAGCGCTTTTATCACGAACTTCGCGGAACAGCAATCATCCACCCTTATGCGCCAGTCGACCCGCTCGTCAGCGCCGTGGGCGACCTGGACCTCCTGCACCGCTGGATCCAAAAGCTCGACCCCGTCGGCCTCCAACTCCAGCCTGACGTCCTTCATCTTCCCGAGATAATTGTGCACCACGCCACTGATTATGAGCTCGTCCTTCTGGGTCAAAAATCGCGGCGTCTGGAGCCGCACGAGAAGGTCCTTGGTCGTCACCACCTTATCTGTGGTCTGCCCGACCCTGAAGTCCTTATCGATAGCGCGCGCGGTAGCCCGCCACGTCGTGAGCGAATCCGGCATCGTCAGCCGCACGATCGCCGTGCCCGTCTGGTCGGTCTTCACAAAAGCATGCCAGAAGGCGGTATCAGGGAAATATTTCCTGAGTGTCGCAGCCGCGAACTCGCCCACAGCGGACTTGGCCTCCTCCGGCGCTGCCATGGGCGCGGCACCTGTAGCCTCGAGGGCGTCATCAGCAGCACCCTGGACCTCGTAGCGTATGCCGCCGCCCCACATCCAGGAGTTGCCAGTCCTGACGCGGTTGTTCCTGTAGCCGTAGAAGAACTTCTCTATCTGCTGCACGAGCTCCTCGACTATGTCATAGATCGACTCGTCGACTATGCCTAAAGAAAGCTCCGCTTCCACTGGGTTCCCCTCGGAATCCTTGGTCGTCACCGTGAAGACCGCTTCCTCTCCCGGCGCGTATTCTTCTTTATCGGAAGATACCTCTACAGTTATGAACTTGCTCACGGGCGGGACTATCAACTGCCCCCAGTCGCTGTACTGGGTCTTGTCCTCGAACACGGCGACATATATCTGCGTGTTCGGCTGGAAGTCCTCTGTTATCTCCAGCTCCACGAGCGCGCTCGTCCCCTCGGCCTTCACGACCTCGTAATGGTAAAGCTCCGCACCCTCGACCGTGAGCAGCGCGTTGAAATCAGATACGGGCGCGTTTATCGTTATCATCGCCGTGTCGCCCACCTCGTAGGCCTCCTTGTCCAAGATGACCTCGAGATCGTCCCAATAGTCGTACCTGCCCTTCTCATAGACGTAGAACCAAGTCGATGAGACGACCTTGTTCCCCCGCGAGTCCCTGCCTGTCGCCCTCACCTCGAAGCGCCCGTTCGAATCGGGGGTGAAGTCAGTAGTGAACCTGCCGTCTTCGCCGGTCTCGAACTCCCGGTCGACCAGGGTCACGTTCTCCCGGCCCTTCCCGCGCGTCCAGGTATACCGGATCACCTCAAGCCGGCCAGCTTCTGATAGAGGGGTCTCATCCAGATCCTCCGCATCGATCGTTATCTTGACCTTGTCGCCCTTCTCATATGAGTAGCTGTCGGTCTCGACAAAGAAGTCGAACTCGGCGCGCGCCACGATGACGCTGCCCGTCCCTGTTATCTCCCTCCTGCTCTTGTCGATTACCTTCGCCTCGATGATGTAAACCGAATTATGGTCCGTCTCGGCTTCGAACTCTATCCTCGCCTGGCCGTTGAAGTCGGTCGTCGCGTAGCCCTCCTCGACTACCTCGCCATAATAGCCGTAATAATACGAATACGGCTCGTCGATATACCAGCAATAATAACCCTTGCACGGGTAATACCAGCCGGAGCGCCTTACCGTGTATTCCACCTCTGCGTCTGGCACCGGAGCGCCGAAGAAGTATTCTGCGGTTATATCAGCCGCTACCGTGTCGCCGCTGATATACTGCTCCTCCTCCGCCTCGACGCTGACCTGGTACTCCGGCTTCTTGTACTCCTGCACCTGGAAACTCCCATATCCGTTCTTCTCGCCGTATTTGACCCTGATGCTGTAGTATCCGAGAGGCGGCTCGTCCCCAAGGCTCATCTTGCCGGAGACCGAGCCGAAATCGTTTATCTCAAGCGTCTCTTTATAGACCTCGTTGCCCTTAGAGTCCTCGATGGTCACATTCACAGTCCCCTCCGAGACCGAATAATCGCCGTCCTTGACGTCCCAGACGATTACCTTGAAATAGACGTCCTGGTCGGGGCGATAGACCGGCCTGTCGCTGTAGACGTAGAATTTCGTCTGGTCCCCATACCACCAGTAGCGGTAAGTCGATTGGAGCGCTATATCCTCGCCCTTTGTCGCTATGATATCCAAGTCCTTGTCCTCCTCCAGGCCGGAGACGTGTACGATCCCATCCGCATCAGAAGACTTCATAACTACAAGTCCACCGTCCTGGAAGAACTTGGCCTGCGCCCCTGGTACGGGCTCCCCCGTCTTCAGATCGAAGCTGTACACAAGGCCCTCATCAGACCATGATTTCGTAGTGAGCGCAAGATCCGATACTAAGAATGCCGCTGTCCGATTATCCTCATTCGAGCTCGCGAAGACGACATACATCCCCTTCTCAAGGCCCGCCAGGTCCCAGCGCTCGCAGTCCCTGCCGCTGTAGGTATAAAGGCTGGTCGTCTTCGTCATCAGCGGACCCTGCTGGAAGGCTATCCTCAAGGCTTCCTCGGAATCTTCAGAAGAGACAAAGGAATGTATCGCATCGGCATCAAGCCGGTAGAGCTCGAGGTCCACCTTTCCTGTATTCTGCCAGCTGCAGACATCCACGTAGGGTGTCTCGCCGCTCACGAACTGCCACTCGTTCTCCAGGTAAAAGTAGCCGTGTGCACCTGCCAAAAGGCAGAACAACGCCAATGCGAAGACCAAACGCTTCATTTTTCCTGCACCTCCTTCTTAGCCTTAGAGTTCTTGTCCGGTCTCTTGCCGCTCTTGGGCCTCATCAAGACCTTGGTCACGAAGAATATGGCGACCAATAAGAGGACTATGACGAATACCAGCCATAGAAGCGTCAGCAGCTGGTCGTCGCCCGGCTCCGGCTCCTCGAGCTTGGGACGGCAATCCACAGGGCAATCCTGCGGGTTCTCGTCGCTGTGGCATACGCCATCGCCGCATACTGAGCCCATGACGGGCGGCTTCTCTCCTAGCGCCACGCACTGCCCGCCAAGACAGCGGCATTCAGAGACGCCGTACTCCCCAAGACAATTTATGCCGCATAATGCATCGCTCACTTCCTCCGAGGGCTTGCATTCGCAATCGCATAAGTCCAGTACACAATCGCTGTCCGATTGACACTCCGGCTCCGGTTCGGTCGAGGGAGCGATGACGCCTATCTCAGCCTCTACGCCCGTGTAATCCTGACTCACCTCGATGCACGTATCGCCCACACAGACTATCACCTCCTCGCCCAGGGCGAGATATTGCGCAAGCCCGGGGTTGTCAGCCAGGGCCTGGAAGAACATGTCGCTCCCGTACTTCAGCTTCTTGGTCGTGATATCCTCGCTGTATATGGTATCAGTCCAGACGCCATCCTTCAGCAGGAAGGCCTTGCTCCCTGCGTATTTTATCTGCGTGTCGCCTATGGTCTGGACGTTCGAGCCCGTATAGTCGGCACTCTTGAACCCAGCTACCGATTCGGCCGCATGCACCGCTCCAGCGCCGCTCTGTGGCGCGAATGCCGCATCAAGCGACTCGGATGCTCTTACTCTCGCTTCCTCGAGGGGTATATCCTCAAGGACGAGGAATGAAGTATAAGGCGTGGCTATCCCATATCTCTTGCTCAACTCGATTATATCGTCGATAAGCGCCTCGTTCTCCCCCTCCAGGCGAATCGTGTCGAGGAGATAACCTATCTTCCTGCTGGCCCATACGCGCGGCAGGAAATCATTCTGGGCATCGCTCGTGAACTCGCGCTCGAAGAGGAGGTCCACAGAGTCATCGCCCATCTCACCCCGGAGCGTTATCACCGCATCCCCTAGGTTCTTGAACCTCCCGTAAGCGCGCACCTGGCTCCCTGTGAAAACATCGGGAAGCTCGGCCGGATAGATGTCGTATACACCAGGCCCTTCGATGGTTATCTCCGGGCTCGTCATCACCGGATTGCTTATCTTATTGTATAAGTTCCCTACCTTTACCTCGATGTCCTCCTCAGGTTCCACATAAGTCGACACGCCGTGGTTCTCTTGGGAAAGCTTGTCAAGGAGGTGCGTATTCACCTCATAGCCCACGCCGAAGACGAATATCCTGACGTCCTCGTTAGCGTCCTCCACGTCGCCCAGTATCTTCCCCAGGTCTTCTACTCCCACAGTCGGGAGGCCATCAGTTAAGAACAATATTATCTTCGGCCGCTCCTCGTCGTCAAAAAGCTCCAGGGCCGCCAATAGGGCGCTGTGTATGTCAGTCCCCCCTACCGCCTTGATGTTGTTCACATAGTCGAGAGCCCACTGGAGGTTGTACTCCGTAGCGTCCTCCAGCCCGTCGCGGAAGAGGTCCACCTCGGTGCTGAACGTCACCAGTCCGAAGCGGTCGTCCTCATTGAAATTGTTTATTATCGTCGTAAGCGCGTTCCTGGCCTGCTCTATCTTCTCGCCTGCCATGCTCCCCGATTTGTCCAGTACGCAGACGACGTCCTTGGGCAAGACATCCTCCGGAGGCGTGAACTCCGGCGCCATCATGAGCATGAAGAAGCCGTCTTCCCCAGCCTCCTTGTAGGTCAATAGGTTGACATCCAACTCCTCATCGGATATCGTATAGAAGAGCTTGAAATCCTTGTCGGGCCGCACGTCCATCTCCTCGTAGCTGAATTCGACGTTGTAGTCATCTATCCAGATGATCTCGATGTCATGCGTCGGGGAATAGAGTGATTTGATGGGCACCTGTGAGGTGATCGAGCCGCGTATCTTGACCGACTCGATATCTGTCGAGGAGAACTTCTCAGTATTGAGCGGATACGTGTACTCACAGAGGCCGTCGTCGCAGTTTATGATCTCCGTGTAGCTCATCTTTATCCTCTTGTCGCTGTGCGCCTCTATGGGATACACGCGCGCCTTGAACGTATTGCGGTCAAGGTATTCCAAAAGCGCCGGGTCCTTCATCTCCCGGACATAATCTTCATAGATCTCCCGCGCTTTCTCCTTATCCAACACTTCGCCCTCGAGCTCCTGCTCGCCGACGAACATGGAGAAATCCGTGACAACAGCACCCTCGGGGAGCGGCAAGACATAATCCCCCTCTAGGTCCCAATGGTTCGGGTTGTAGAACTCCTGGTCGATATGGGTCTCCGTATATTGGTTGTTCACGACTATGTCAACATGATGGTAATTTATCCCCAGCCATTCCGGGTGCGGATACGGCGGGAGCGGATGCGGGATTATTATCCCGTCTGCATAAGCGCCTGCAGCGAAAACCAATGCTAAAACCAATACCAAAAGGCATACCAGCCCCATTCTCATCTTCATCATATCTACCTGACCCGCGAACGGATCAGCTTGCCACCGCTGAATTAATGACTAGGCCAATTAAAATCCATGGTGGGACATGGGGGCTCAGAAGGTTCCAGAAGGTTCCATTCCGGAAACGGGGGCTGGTCAGAGCTTATTCAAGGGATATCCGCTCTATCCCGTCCCGGTCATCAAAATCGGAATCATCAGATATTATCTCCTTGCAGCCATACCTCTTAGCTATGGTCAAGTGGATCGCATCCCTCGGGCGCATCTGCTCTTGTTTCCCCAGCAACCCCAAGGAATCGTATGCGTCAGTCGCCTCTACCGGGACGATCTCAAGTCCGTGGAAACGGAAGAGCCGTTTCGCTTCTTTCACGGCTACATCTTTGTTCTTCGTTATGCGCCAAACTACCCAAGTGAGTTCATCAATAGTCAAGGAGCTGGTAAGTGCATCACCGCTGTGGACTGTGTGGTTTATGAGTTCCCGGGCCTTATCTGCTTTAGCCCCTTCATAAACGGCGGCGTACACAAAAGCGCTCGAATCGATGTACCTCATTTTTCCAGCTGGGAATAGAACATCTCGTTCCAATCGATATCCTTCGGCGGCTTTATCTTCGGGATCGCAGTGAAGAATTCCTCCAGGGCCTTGTCGTCACCGGTCTCCATCCGCACGCCTTCGTCATCCATCTGGAAATAGACCTGCATCCCGGGCCGGATGCCCATCTCGTTCCTTATCTTCTTCGGGACCACGACCTGCCCCCTCTCGCCCACTTTGCTCTTGAGTCTCATTTTTCATACCATCAGTATGAATTTTATGGGGGGGACATAAAAATCAATCGTCGTATAATAAGAAACTGGCTAAAGCAGCTCTTCGATCTCCTTGATACTCAGCCTCATCGCCCTAAATTCGGACTTTATCTCTAGTTTCGATAAGCCCTTTGCTCTAAGTTCGGGAAGCCGCCCCCTCGCAGCGGCCACATGATCTTCAGGAGTCTTCTTAGACTCCCTCTTTGCCTTCTCGACAGTTTCGAGTATCTCCTTGGTCTTTGGATCTTCACCCGCTCCATGGAGTAAAGAGTTAGCTCCTATAGCTTGTATCGCAATCGCAGCCATCAAGAGTAATGACTTGAATATGAAGGAGCTAACCGACCTAAGCTCGCCCCTGACCAGCATACGCAAACCGAAATCAACAATACCACCGAGGATCAGCGATGCGATGAAAACGAAAACGATGACCAGGGCTATTATCGTGTAGCTCTCAGGGCTCACTAGCCGCCTAAAAGCGAGTAATAAGGAGACTTTTAAGCTGTTGTCGACCGATAGGAATGGTATCAGCATGAAGAAAAGGATTCCTAGCAGGAATGCCAGAGCGAAGCCCAAACCACCAGGGAACCAGACGCCGACTTGGAAGACCAATAAGGGGACCAGGATGGCAAGAGCGATGTTTCGCTTCGAAAAGACTGCTTTAAACTGTTTTAGGCTGTACTTGCCGGCATACATAGTCCGTGTCATGCCCATGATGAACAATATGCCCAGCATGGCCCAGACTATCCGTACGCCCCATTCTACCAGATACTTAAGCTGCCTAGTCGAATCGCCATAGAAGCACCAACCATCTTCGTCATCGCAATCCGGCTCCCAATCCCCCTCATCGATCTCCTCGAAATCGATATCGAATCCCCTTCCCTCATCATAGGTAAGGCCTATGAAACCCGGCGAGAACATCGCCCCGGAGTATGTCTCGAAGAAATCCTCCTCGGACATCTTGCCCCAGATATTCGATCTAACCCAGGGGGCCTCTAAGGCAACCCGCTGCAAGCTCCTCGCCTCAAGCAGGGCATCCATGACCGGACCATCCGAGAAGTCCGGGTCCACGAACATCATCGCAGGGATTGCTGCTAATATCAGCGCGATAATAGGCAATAGCAACAGTATCTTCATGAACTCCGGCTTCTCTTTCATCCGCTTGATATCTTCTAGGAACTCCATCATCTAAAGAATTCTATCCCGCCGTCTGTCAAAGCCATGCTACCGCCCTCACCTGAAAGAACGAACGCTTGGGAAACCGGCTCCATCGGACCTGCAAGATTCCCGACTACAACTGCCCAGATAGGGTCCAATATCATCGGTATTACGAGACTTATTATGATGCTGAGGATTATGAGATAAACGCCTACCTTCTCTTTCTTGAATGAGACCTCTCCGGCCCTATAGAGCAAGACTGCCGTATAAATCGTCCCCAGCGCAGGTATGAAGAACATATCGACCGGGAAGAAAGCAAAAAGCAGGCCTACGATCAATGTCGGGGTATAGGCATAGCACGATATAGTCACTGCCTCCTCCATAGGGACCTGCCTGCCGCCTATCTTGACGCCAAAAAGGCTTACCAGCACACCCAATGCAACCGGAGTAAGGATCGCGCTAAGGTAACGCCCGGCAGCCAACCAGATCCCACCGACTATGGGATAGAACACCGCACTTGTGGACGTGAATGCACCAGCACCGACGCTCACCCTCAAGCCGAACACCGAGTACATGAGGAATGTGCCGACGAATGTGAATAACCCGAGGATTGCGACATACCTGAGATTGGAATAGAAGGATCTCGGGCGCATGCGCCTGAAAAACTCCCTGCTCTTCCTCGGATCCAGCAGCTGCATAAGCTCTGATAATAACATGAGCTTATATACGGGCTTGTGGGACTAATAGTTACCGCTGTGAAATATTATCGCCAAGAAATAACATATCTGGGAATGAGAATGAGCGGGGGAACTTACCGCCCCCCGCAGATTTTTAGTAGATGGATCAAACCACCTACCTTGTGGTCCTAACTCCAGCAATGCGCTTTTAGCGCATAGTTATTTGGAGCGAGAAATAGTTATAGTTATCAGTCCACAATATTATGGGGAGCCTATAATGCTCTCGAGGTCGAGCGGCTTTGCCTTCGATTTATAATAATCAAAAAGCCTCCTGCCCCACTGCACCGCGCGCGGGTCATCGCTCTCGAGGCACATGTCCATATAACTCACTGCTCCCTCCTTCTCAGGGAGTGAGATGTCAAGCGCCGAATCGGTCACAGCAAACGCGACTCTAGCCTCTTTTATCTCATATAACTTGAGGTTGTCCAACTCTATGACCTCCTTGAAGGAATCTGTAGCCGCCTGATAGCCCTTGACTATTACGTCTGTCTTGAGAATAAGCCGCGTATCGACGCCGTTCCGCGCTAGGTTCTCAACTGCAAGCAGCCAGTCCTTGTTGAATATGGGCGCTACAGCATAGAATCGCGTCTTCGCAGTCCCAAAGAACTTCAGAAAGACCTCATGCACCTTGACGTAATCGAGTGAATCATTCTTGATTAAAACCGAGTTGTTGAGCGCACCGATATCAGCCCATAGGTGCTCGGGTATCCCTGCCTTTATATGATTGTCCCAGAGCTCCCTGAACTTCCAATAAGCAGAATAGAACTCAAGCGAGTCGTCCATACCCTTCAAAACAGCCTCGCCCCAACGGGTCAAACGATACTCACCCTTGTCGCGCCTTATGAGGCTCATCTCCTCGAGGTCCTTCGCCCGCGTCGATGTGTTAGGCGCGTTGGCGCCCACTTCCCGCCACAGATCCGAGAGCTGCTTCGGGCCACCAGACAGCGCCTCGAGTATAGCCAACCTCTGCTTCGAATCATAGAGCTTGCGTATCATCGGCTCTACGACGTCGTAGTTCTCCAGAAGTCGAGAAGTAGACATTGTCTGCTGTTTATGCTGTTTTGAATATAAAAATCGGGACTTTTCCGCATGAAGCGTAAAAGTCGACCGTCAATAGCCAAGACCTATACCAGATCTATTGACGGCCACCAAGAGGCCAAATCGGCTACAATAAGTCCTCCAATCTAGTCAATTCAGAGTTCTTCTTGTAATGCTCATACATCTTGTTGCCCCACTCGACGCAATCAGGGTCGTGGCCGTACATCTTCCAGCTCCAGTCGAAGTGGTCGAGCTTACCTGCGAGGAAGAAACTCAAGATCATCGAATCCTGCGTCACGATATAAGCGAAATCGACGCCATCCGCAAACCAGACATTGAACCTCCCGGTCTTGATCGCTTCATCCGTATAGTGCCTCAGTTCCTTTGTGAACACGTCTGAGAGCCCTGAGGCGAATATCGCGTTGATCGTATGCCCCCTCTCAAGGACGCCCATGCACATCTTGAAATAATCCTCACTCATGCAGCATATGACGCCCTTGAAGCCATTGCACTCAGCCAGGACGCGCATGACGATATCAACGACTTTATTGGGCTCAGTCTGCGTATTCTCGATCAATTCTGCATTGGAGAGCAAACCAATATCAGCCCAGAGCTCATCTGGGATCCCCTTAAGGTGATGAGCCTGCCAGAACCTGTCGAATTTCCTGTAGGCTGTAGCGAAGCGTAATGTGCCGGCGAGGCGCGAGCGCATCGCGCGACCATAATCTGTGAGCTTATACTCACCGTTCTCGCGCATGATCAAGCCCACTTCTTCGAGGTCTTTGGCTTTGTAGGATGTGTTCGGCGCGTTCGCGTCTACTTCACGCCTCAGATCCGCGAGGCGCATCGGGCCTTCTCCAAGAGCATCAAGGATGGCTAGGCGCAATCTGGAGTCATAGAGCTGCCTCACGTCTTTCTCGACCAAGTCGTAGTCTTTGAGTAAACAAGAAGTAGACATGGTGTTTTATGCTGGACGTGAAATAAAAATTGAGTTTTTATAGGATGTAGTACTAAATAACACCTCGCCTAAGCTCGTTTTGAGTGGGGTTGATGCATATTGGATAAACAATAATCCAACAGCTTAAGCCATGCAACAGACTTAGGGTCAAAGCTGCATATGACTAGAGAAAAACACTTTTGGGAAGTGCATGATTCAAGCGACATACCAGATAGATTGATGAAGACCCTACCATTGGGTAGTTGTATAGTTATAGAAGGTCAAGAACCAGTAGTGGAACGCATCCTGGGCCAAGTGGCCCTTTCAAAAGGCGCAATCAAAGCTGTAGTCCCTAATACTACATTCCTCACGCGCCTGGAAGCCCTTGTAACGGGCAAATCCAAGACCAAGATAATCCATGACCCGCGTGCACCGCTTCTGATACTGGATAAGAACAAGATGACGCTCTGTCTGAAATCAAAACTGCATGGACTACACCGATTCGACCGCTGCCTCACAAATGCGGATTCCAAAGCACTAGAATGGGCTGAAGAGCTATTTGGACACCTAAGCGCTACTTACTCCAAAGCTTGAGTGATTCATCCTTGGAACTATCTTCTGAAAGGCTGGACCACCTCTCGAAGACTGAAAGCCGTTTAGCTGGGTCAGAAAGGGCGTCAGCTTTCACTGCCTTTTCTTTGATATCCCTGATAAGATCAGAACAACCCCTCGTATATGCTCCTGCTACGTCTTTCCCGCCGTTCAGAGCATTCGCACATGCATATCCGCTCCTTAGAGCAAAGCTTATCCCCTCGCCAGTACTTGGACTTATGAGTCCAGCGGCTTCGCCGACTAAAAGGATATTCTTAGTGCCGAGATTGATATCGCCGGCGCTTGACGGCCTGAGTATCAGTGCGGATTCCCTCTCACCCACAACAGAACCGCCGATATCCAAGTTTTTTTCCACTTTTTTGCGCAATTTTAAAAAAAGGTCCCGCACATTCCCATTGGCCATGGGTAAAGCGGCGCCTATCTGAAGCGAATCGCCCTTTGGAATGAGCCATGAATAGAAATCGGTGACAGAATTATCATAAATGAAGAAGGTATGCCCATCCACAGGTCCCTTGTTGTCAACGTACTCCTGTATGGCGACATATGCACGCATCTTCTTAGATGAGAGGTGATGCCTGACCGTAGAGGAAGCCCCATCAGCGCCAATAAGGTATTTGGTCTTGATTATGTGGGTCCGGCTATCTTTATTAATAGCCAGATTCAACGAGCCGCCTTTATCGATTATATCTACTAACTCTGTTTTCGGCAGGAAATCGACATTCTTTTCGACCAGTTGAAGCATCCAGTAGTCGAATTTATCCCTCAGTACGTTGATATATCCTCGCTTTAAGTCGATTTCAGATCCATTATCCCAGTCAATGAGCTTCAGGTCGAGTCTCTTGGGGTTGGAAAAGATGAAACCTAGTGGTTCGAGCTGTTTTATGAACTCCTGAGTCTCGTCGACTAAGAGGCCACCACAAGGCTTGTTACGCGGGAAATCAGAACGATCGATAATAAGGATCTTGAATTTATCTGAGAGATACCTAGCGAGACAGCAACCTGCGGGGCCTGCGCCTACGATTACTATGTCGTATAATTCACCAATAGTACCTGTCGGGCTTATTGACATTATAATCAGTTTTTGGGATTAGATTTTCGTGGAACCAAATTATATGTTAATAGCAGTATAATTGAAAAAACTACAATAAATATCAAAATTGTTATTGGGACGTAACTCTTTGAGAGAATGATATTGAATAAAAAAAGAGTTGAGGAGATGACAAAAAGCTTATGTAAGATATATGCGTTCCTATAGAAAAGATAGAAGGGTAGTAGAAATAAAAGGGGCAATACTGCGAATATATTGAGAGAAAGGCTTTGTATGGCGATTAATAAGGTGAAGAGAAGGAAAATCAGGGACAAATAGTAGGATATCGAGGTACCAAATCGTACAGGGAACGTATATTTATCAGAATTAACATCCCTAATATCACCAATGATATTCCTAGATGTTGTAAGGGCATAGATAAGTAGGGCAAAAAATAAAAGTTCATTTGAAAATTCGGCAAAGGGGGTGTAAAAATCAAATATTATAAAACATATCAAAACTTCTAATAATCCCCTAGATAAAAAAACAAATTGACTAAATTTATAATCTTTTGATTTAAGTGAATATAGGTAAACTACTATGACAATTAATCCAAAATACAATAAAGTAGGGGGTGCTCGGATAATGGATAAAACGGCAATAATCGCCATTAAGGCAATTATTACAGGTGGTTTTATCCTTCTTTTTTCCATATCCTTCTGAAAAGTTTCAGAAATGAATAGAGATAAAAACCATAGTGACAAGGCATGAACTCCATCCAGCATTAAAAAATGATCCAGTTCAAGGGGGAAACCAGTTAATATTCTTGAGAGAAACGCTATACATAAAATATATAACCAAGAATAAGGCCTAGTAAGGAGAAAATGGAGGATAATAACTGATTTCATTTTAAATTCTTTTATTGGGGTAAATATAAATACACCAAAGTGAAAAGACGTGAAAGAATAAAGATAGCCATTCAGGCTTTGAAAAATCAAAGATTGAGACGCGACATAAGGGCATTTAAAATAGCAGCAGTAATGTATCCCTATTTTGCATGGAAAATCTTCGAAAAAATCGGATTGGACTCAATTCTAAAAACAGGGAATACAATAGATGAGATTTGTAAAAAAACAGAGATTAAGAATACGTCGATGTTGGAATATATGTTAGACCTAATGGTCGGGAGGGGTGTCCTTTCTTTTTCCAAAGGGAAGTATAAATTCATTAACCCACCCGATGAATTTAAAAAGAAGGATGAAGAATTCCTTAAATCACATTACCCATATTCCTGGGAATGGACCATGAAACTGGTCAAAAATGCTGAAAAAGCTCTTTTAAATAATCAAAAATTTGAGGAGAGTGGATTCGAGAGTGATGAAGGCCTACGACTCTGGGATGGGATAATGTCGGAAGCGCCCCATTCTTTCAGGAATATGGCTATCAAAACTTGCTTAAGATATGTTAAAGATGGATCTTCTGTCTTAGATTTAGGTTGCGGTGGTGGAATTGGTTTAGAGATTTTTCTTTTGCTTTGCAAAAAAAAGATTAAATTATATGGGATAGATGGTAGCAAGCAATCTCTCAATCGCGCAAAAAAACGAATCGAAGAAATTTATATAAATGTAGACGAGGCCTTAATCAAACAGAATATTGAGGGTCTTGAGCTTATAAAACGTGATTTACGAAAAAAAGGTCTTCCGAAGGACACAAAATATGATGTAATTTTCTTGTCAATAGTTCTAAATCATATCCCCAAAACTGAATTAGGTGAGTTTCTGAAAGAACTTAGAGGATCTCTTAAAAAAAATGGTGTAATTGTGATTTATCAATTAATCCACAAATCTAAATTTGAAAGAGTTCCTATGTGGGTTATGGAATTAATACCAACTCATAAAGAATATCCATTCAAAGATCAATATATCGAGGAGATTTCCCAAATTTTTAATAATATCGAGGTCAAATTAGATGGAAGTATAATCATAGGAAAACGCTAATCAGAGATAAAGATGAGTGAGATACCACCGGCCTCAGTTTTCTTATCTGACAGTTTAAGGTGAATCTTTTTTTTCAAAATTTCTAAAAGCATGCCTTCTATCAACCCCCGCATAGCGATAAATTTAATATCTTTAGCAAATCTAGTCCAAGGAAAATATTTCATTATTATTCTTATCTTACCCGATTTATTTTCTACCAATACATCCCCCCATCCAAAGGCAGTTAATAAATCCATTAACGCCATAGTTGAAGAAAGTGAAAAACTTGCAGCCATGTTACGTCCCGTATTAATCGATGATTTATACAAAATATCTAGTGCTTTGCGATTTTTCTGAAATTCTTTCTCAATTAAGTACATAGAACTTGTTTCAACAACAAAAAATCTTTCATGTTCTTTTTTAATGATGCCTTTTTTGTAAATAAAAATATTTGATTTAAGTAAATCATCGAAGGATTTCTGACTAAACGAAGTGGGCATAACTTTATTAATGGACCGATATGTTGAATCGACTTCTAGATTCTTAACATTTGTCTCAATAAATACTTCATCATCATAATCTCTTAAAATATCTGGTGTGGAACAAACAAGTTTACAATGATTTGAATTGCCACGGCCCTGACATACGGGATGTACACCTTCAATCATGGGGTTTTCAAGCAATTTGGCCCAAAGACCACCAGCGCCTCCCGCAGATAAGAAATACCCTTGACCCGATTGTTCGCATATTATGAAGTTTTTTGTCGTAAAAATAACCATATTTTTCTCTAAATCAACTTTATTTTTTATTTCACTGGCATACGTCCCTTCGATAAACTTGAAGAGATTATTTGCATAAGCAAGGAATTTTTGTTCGGAAAGATCTTTAATCGTCATAACATTGGAGACAGTTGCAAAACGCCAGCCAAATTTTTTTCCGGCGTGATATAAGAGTTCTTTGCCCTTTTTTCCCATTTTAGCAACAATCATTCGTTCTAAATCAGAGTAAAACGATTCAGGCATTATAAACTGTCTAGAATATATGTTCGTTTTACCAGATATGCGAAAAATTACAAATCCGGGTTGATTAAAAATTTGTGCCCTGGGTATAAGATAATTCTTTATATACCAAGAGACAACTTTATCCTTTATAGGCATTATCTAAGTAATAATTATTGAATGTTTATACCCTTACCGGACTGTATTTCGATACTATTTATGGTTTCACTATGCTTAGTCAGCCTCATTTTTTTAATAAGTAACGTCCGGGTGGATTGTGAACCTAAAGCCTCTAGTTGAAGCTTTATAACGCCATCAACAACAAATTCCTCCACTCCATGCCTAGAAATCCGCCCACCATCTGTAGGCGTTTCAGCGAGTAACAATGCGGTCAACCCATTCTCCTGTAATAGATAGTTCAATTCTATTATCGCATTCCTCACCTTATGCTTGTCCTCATCCAGTAGTATGTCCAAAGACGGCAACGCATCGATGACCGCTCTTTTAGCACCGATGTTCTTTGCCGTCATAATGAGGTTTTGGATCAAATGATTGATATCAAAACTCTCCGGGGACAACGTGAATTTCTCATCGCTCTCAAGGCCCAACCTGACTAAAGATGCGTCCACAATCGCCATCTTCCCTGTTTTTTCCATAGCTGCTATATCCATACCCAGCTTCGCCATCTCCTCCCGCAGGTTCTTGGGCTTCTCCTCAAGGGTAAGATAGACCCCAGGTTCGCCTATCTTGGCGCCATTGTAGATGTATTGCATTGCGAATATACTCTTTCCTGTACCTGTGCCTCCAGCTAGCAGAATAGTCCTACCCCTGGGAAATCCTCCTTCGATGAGCTTATCAAGACCGGGAATGCCCGTCTTGACCCTGTCTTCGGCTGTCTTGGCCATTTTGTCTCGGGTTTATAATGTAATCCAGCTTAAAAACTTCGAATTGGTGTTAATTCTACCGAATCAAGCATAAAAACGCCTAAACACGCGCATAGAGGTCCTCTCTGCCCCTCTTGCCGACCTCTTTGAGTTTCCCTTCGCGCTCGAGCTGGTTCAGGATGACCGAAGTCCTGGAGCGGCTGAGGCCCATTCTGGTTGCCACTTCCTGCGTGGTCATGGGCTCTTTCAAGACAGCCAGGATCTGTCCCCTGTTCTTGGCGAAGGAGGTGTATTCGTTCATATTCATGGCTTTTAAGGTCCCTACATCCTCTTCCAGCCTTTTGACCCTCTTCTCGAGGCCTTTGTCCGTCAAAAAGTCGAATATGCCCATTTTGCGAAGTGTTTACTGTCCACACAATAAAACTGCTGTATGAACAGTGAACATATTAAAGATAATCGCCCAATTTGACCGGCTTCGAGCTGGCTTTATAGTATTCGAAGAGACGAATGCCCCAATCCATCGCTTTTTGGTTCTTAGACCAGAGATTCATGTCGACAAATGAGGCCGTCTTCCCTGTAGATTCCAATGCCAAAGTAAATGAAGCTTCTGATACCATAATAGCTACAGGTAGTTTAGGATAGGCAAAAAGCCTGAGTGTATCTGCAGTATCACATAATTGTACGATATCTTTGCCCGCTCGATCGGCACAGATTTTAAGAATCTCATCGGTCAGGATGACTTTTGCAGGGATTTTATTCTGGACCCATGATACGGCTGCTTGGAAATATGCCTCTTGATACAGGGGCGTCATGCCGTGAACATGTGATTTTGCAGAATTTAGGGCCTCGATAAACGCTTCGTGTAATTGAACTACGTTAGTAGGACTGGTGCCGATTATATAGGCATCGTCTAAATCCCCCAGATCGTCCCACAACTCGGGTGGGATTCCAGAAGTAATATGGCTTTCCCAGAAGTCCTTGTGCTTCTCATAGGCGGAGAAGAACGAAGCCGTCTTGATCGTTCGCCTCTGCACTGCGCGACCCCATGGAGTCAACTCGTAAGCGCCTTGTTTTCGTTCGACCATACCTAGTTCCTCCAGGTCTTTGGCCTTAGAAGACGTATTAGGCGCATTGGCATTGACCTTGCGCCGCAGGTCTGATAGCGACATAGGTTTCTCAGCCAAGGCATCTAATATGGCCAGCCGTAACTTTGAGCCGTAAACAGCTAATATGCTCGGTTCCACCAGGTCATAGCCTCCAGAATTTTCAGTAATCATAAGTAATTAGTAAGCTTGACAAGTTTAGATTTAGATTTGTAGTATTCGAAGAGGCGGAGGCCCCAATCAACGGCTTTCGGATTCCAGGATTGTAGGTCAGCATCCACAAACTGGTCTCTGATTGTCTTTGATCTCAAACCCATCGAAAGATATGTCTCAGATACCGTAAATGCGACATCGAGCGATGTCGTATCATAGAGGAAGAACTCGGCATTGTCCGCTTTGTCTAGTGCTGCGATCTCTTCTTTTGTGGGCGAAGTCTGCATGACGTGCAGGATTGATGGGCTGAATACAATCTTGGTATCGATTCCGTTTTCAACTATGAACAAGAGTAGATCGAACCATTCTCGATGATAAATCGGCGACACACCATAGAATCGTTCCTTTATCATCGCCAAAAGCTTCTTGAAGCTATCATGCACTTCTATTACATTCTCCACAGTCGGAGTCACTATCAGACTCTCGTCTAATGCACCCAGATCATCCCACAAATGGGACGGAATCCCCGAAGTAATATGGTTATTCCAGAATTCTTTATGCTTCTCGTAAGTCGAGAAGAAAGAGATTGACTTCTCAGTCCGCCTGTGGACTGCCTGGCCCCATTCCGTCAGCTTGTAATCGCCCTTTTCGCGGGTAAGCAGGCCCATGTTCTCCAGGTCCTTCGCCTTGCTGGATGTGTTCGGGGCGTTGGCATCGACTTTGCGGCGCAGGTCTGAAAGAGGCATGGATTGTTCTGATAGGGCATCCAAGATGGCCAAACGTAACTTAGAGTCGTAAAGGCTTCTGATGGTCGATTCGACCAGCTCATAGTTGTCTAATAGGTTCATAGATACGCCCCCAAATTGACGGGTTTAGATCGGATTTTATAATACTCTAGAAGATCAAGACACCATGCTATGGCATTTGGATGTGTAGAATATACTGCCATATCAATAAAATGGGTAGTTTTATCTTTTGGTTCCAATCCTAGTGTCATAAAATCATCTCCGATCATAAACCCTATGTGCGGATTTGAGGGATATACCCACAAATTCAGAGCGCTAGATTGTTTCTTAAGCGATTCTCTTAAATCATCAGGCAATTTAGTAAAGACACTAAGAATATCCGAAGTTAAAATAAGATTTGTTTCCAGCCCTTCCTGAACCTTCAGTATTAACGCATTGAGATAATCACTATGATACACTGGTGTTAATCCAAAAAACCTTTCTTTGAGCGAATATAGCATCTTAACAAAATCATCATGTGGCTTATTCACATCAGTTAAGCTACTTCTCATTAGTGTACTCTCTTTTAGGTCAGCTAGTCTTAATAGCAGTTCCTGAGGAATACCCTCTAAATGTCGAGTTTCCCAAAACTCCTTGAATTTCTCATAGGTAGCATAGAACTCAAACGATTGCTTGCTTTTGTGGAGCACGGCTCTTCCATAGGGTGTAAGCCCGTATTGACCACGGTTTCTTTCCACGATGCCCATCTCCTCCAAGTCCTTTGCTTTGGAACTCGTATTGGGAGCATTCGCCCCCACCACGCGCCTCAAATCCGATAGGGGCATCGGCTTTTCGGCCAGCGCATCGACTATCGCCAGCCTTAGCTTCGAGTCGAACAGCTTCCGAATAGTCGGCTCCGCGAGTTCGTAGTCTAGTAACAAGGTCATAAGTAGTCCGATAGATTGATTTTCTTGGATCTAGATCTGTGGTACTCAAAGAGATCATAGGCCCAGCGAACGCTTTTGGCATCTTCTGCATACAAGCCGAAATCAGCAATCCAACTACGGTCTTTTTTCTGGAATCCAATGAAGGTCTCATCGACGCTTACTGTCAAAGCAATAGTCATTGGATTCGCATATTCATAAATCTCTGCTTTCTGAAGCGTACCCAGTATCTCAGGACTAAGGTCCATAGTCTTGAGTTTGCCTACGAGTTCGCCCAAGATATCCGATGTGAGCACCAATTTAGTATCAAGGCCCTTGCGCAGATTGTTGAACAACGCGGAAACATATTCGTCGTGGTATATGGGAGAGAGTCCGTAGAACCTACCCTCAAGCGAGTTGAGAAACTCGACGAACCGGTCGTGGACTGCGGACACATTTGTATTATCCGTTTTCAGTAGAGTGGCGTCTCTTAGATCTCCGAGTCGCCTCCAAAGCTCTTTCGGAATACTATCCAACCGGCGAGTGGACCAAAAGTCCTTGAATTTGTTATACGTCGAATGGAATGCCAGCGAATCTGACAGTCCATTCAGGGTGTGAAGCCCGTATGGAGTGAGTTTATACTGCCCACCGACTCGCTCAAGTAACCCCATCTCTTCGAGATCCTTCGCCTTAGCAGAGGTATTCGGCGCGTTCGCATCTACTGCTCGGCGTAAATCTGACAAAGGCATAGGGCCGTCTT
>Ga0180433_10003072_pt1 | contig 24924 bp, 43 predicted proteins | sample SS_ome_8_FD_132980 | JGI IMG/M metagenome (GOLD analysis project Ga0180433, IMG submission 132980) | Hypersaline lake sediment archaeal communities from the Salton Sea, California, USA - SS_1_D_1 metaG | ecosystem: Environmental > Aquatic > Non-marine Saline and Alkaline > Hypersaline >... | reverse complement strand
TACATTGATCCAGACACTTATGGCTCGATTGTTATGAATGATCCTCCTCCAATGGTCATGGGAGGAGAGGAGTACATGGGCCTTGGACAGTACACCATTGCAATAGATACTGCTCCGACCACGAGTGGAGAAGCACGATATGATCTCGTTACTATAGACTCCGGGGAGAATATCAACTACTACACTGGAGAGTCTGCCCTGACTCCTGATTATCCCACTGTTCCTGAAGGAGAAATCCAAGTTGGTTACTACATCTATGTCAACTATCTGACGACTGTAATTGAGTCTTGGAATCTTGGATACACGCACTACGGCGGAACCCCAGTAAAGCTTGCTATAACGAAAACGCCGATATCTCCTGCTACGTTCAATGCAAATGGATGGTTTGAGTGGTGCGCTTCTGGTGTCTGTGCTTCATACCCAAATCCAGAGTGTTATGTGAAAGTGGAAGTTCAGGATATGTATGATGTTCCAATTCCTCCGGGGGCAGCAGGATACGACTTTACTCTGGCAATAAACAGTGGCACAGGACAGGTCTGGTCCGACGATGATGGATGGAATAGCACTTCCGTTACGAAGTTTGGCCATAGTAGTTCCAGTTATGATTTCAAGTACAGACGCATTGAGGATAGTACAGAGTACTCCGTTCTGTTGGATGCGTCTGTTTACCATGTGCCGATGTTTACTGCACATGATTATGTTAACCTGTTAATAAGCGGCGAAGAGTTGCGTCCATACACAGCCACAGGGTAAAAGTTTGGAGAAAGCCATGGAAGAGTTATTGAAAGAGATTCTCTCGACAATGCAGGAGCTAGTGAAGAGCACGAACTACCAGACGAAGCTGTTGGAAGAGATGATATTTTCCAGAGAGGAACAAGTAAAGAACAGGGAGGCCATGCTTGGAACCCTGACTAAATACAGAAATATGATGAAGGATTCTCCGATAATGAAAGTAAATCCTGAGGTTGCAAAAGCAATGGATGAGCTTTTTGCTGGCCTAGTTCCACCGGAGGGATAACAGTATGTCTAGTTTCCATCACGATCCATGGCAGGACGGCACTACGCAGTTCAAAGAGGATCACATGAATGTTCCTCTTGGACAGCTAGATCAAGTTCTCAACGAAGTTTCCGGTGAGATTCAGACAGGAGTGCATGATTTCAATGACAAGCTGACTCTCACTGGAAGCCCAGCAGAGGACTCGGACAGAATCGTCATCTACAGCAATTCCTCTGGAGAGTATCAGCGCAGAGCTTGGTCCGGCTTTCAGGAGACAGGACAGGACTATGGAATCGGTATATATGATATGGGCATCGCTCTGTCCGGCTCCCCGTCCAACAGTCAAGTGCTGTGTACATACCCGATGCCAAGATCTGTGACATTTCCATATGACTGTGGAACGAGTCAAGCATATGGAGGAACAGCAGCAACAGCGCAGACTGTGTTCAGCTTCAAGAAGGATGGAGTGGAGTTTGCTACTTGTACATTTGCAGCAGCAGGGCAGACAGGAACATTCTCAGGAGAGCAGACAGCATTCACAGCAGGAGAAGTCTTCACCCTAGTTGCTCCTGCAAGTGCGGATGCCACGCTTGCGGATATCGGCTTCGCAATCACAGCAGTCAGAATTACGTAGGAGGATCGCGTTGTGGCTCTACTCTTCTGTGATGGATTTGATCACTATGCTGTCGCTGACCTCCATAGTCAGGGATACAGTGCCAACGACAATACGAACGATTTTGCAATGGAGTCAAGCATTAAAGTAACAGGAACCCAGTCCTTGAAGATGGGCAACGCTGACACAGACTATGTGGAACGCTACCTGCCTGAGCGGATTGACACGTTCATTATGGGATTTGCAATGAACTGGACTTCCATCACGAATCATGATGGATACCAGTTTGGAAATGAAACTGGAATGCAAGTCACTGTAGAGATCAACGACGACTTTTCCATCTCCATCAAGCGTGGCTCTGAGACTGGCACCCTGCTTGAGTCCTCCGATCCAAACACAATCATTACGGGAGAGTGGCAGTACCTTGAGATGAAAGCGACGATTCACGATACTACTGGATCGTATGAAATTCGTCTGGATGAGACTCCAATCATCTCTGGAGAGAATGTTGATACGAAAGCACAGACAACGGATGGAATCACTAGATTTCGTCTCAAAGGAGCGGACTCGCAGCACTACATAGACGATCTATACTTCTGTGACGATAGCGGAAGCTATAACAACGACTTCCTTGGAGAGCGACAGGTAGACACGATCTATCCGACTGCTGTTGGAACGTACAGTCAGATGAGTCCGTCCGGCGAAGTCAACAACTGGCAGTGTGTGAAGGATCTCACATACGATCTGACGAACAACCGTGTCGCGTCTTCTGGAGAACTCATAGACACATATGTTTTCTCTGGACTCACAGAACTTCTTGCAGATGACATCAATGCTGTAGTCGTAAGCGCAGCATCCAGAAGGTACCATGGAGGAGTTGCAAAAATTGCTGCTGTCTCACGAGTTGATTCAATAGACTATTCCGGTGAATTCCGTTACGTCCGAACGGATATCGAGCACGAGAAGACTGTTTTCGAACGTAATCCATCCGGCGAAGTTCAATGGACATACGATGCTGTCAATGGAGGAGAATTCGGCATAAAACAGAGTGCCGGATAAAATAGGAGATTTAGTATGGCTCTTCTACACGCTATGGGCTTCGACTGCTGGAGAGAGGATGAGAAGCCGTATATGTGGGCTAGTTGGTTCCAAGACAGCCCGATTTATTGTTACACTACATCTCGTGGAAGGACAAAATCTGATTACAGCAGTGGGCAGTGCGCGAGTCTTTCTCTTGGAAGTTCTGGAGCGTATTGGGTTGGACGTTATCTCCCGAAGAGAGTGTTCACAGTCATCATGGGCGTTGCTCTTCAATCGGAGAACCATCTCGACGGAGGATGGAAAGGAGTCCAGTTTGCAAATGAGAATGGAATCCAATGCACTTTCAAGATGAACATAGACGGCTCCGTCTCAATGAACCGAGACGCTTCAAATGTGTTGCAAACATCGAAGCCAGGAATAATGATAGGAGAGAAGTGGAGACACTTCGAGATAAAGCTGCACATTGACAATACTTCTGGAGAATTTGAAGTCCGTTGTGATGGAGAGACAGTTCTTTCCGGGGAGAACATGGACACACAAGTCCGTGCGGGAGGGATAACACAAATCTACTTCGGGCATCATGACAATACTTGGATGTACTTCGATGATTTCTACATTCTCGACGAGTCCGGCTCCTATAACAAAGACTTCATCGGACACCCGGAAGTCAAGACTACGTTTGTAGTTGCATCTGGAGAGCACTCTGAATGGCTTCCCTCCTCCGGAGAGAACTACGAGTGTGTGGATGATGCATACTACTTGCAAGCTGCTGACTATGTTCAAGCTTCTGGAGAGGACAAGATTGACACGTACAATTTCACTCAGGAGACGATGGAAGGAGGAGACTCCATCGAAGTTCAAGGAGTCTCCATCCTTTCCGGCCAATACAACGACATGAGTGGAATGCAGACAATCAATCATGTCATGAGAATTTCTTCCACAGACTACTCTGGAGAGCTTCACTATCTTGCAATGGATGATTGCTACAGAGAAACGATTGTCGAGCGGAACCCCTCTGATGACAGTGCGTGGACTGATGCTGTAGTGAACTCGACGGAGTTTGGAGTCAAGAGGAATTCAAACACATAGGGAGTATTTTCGAATGGCTCTGCTCTTTACAGATGGATTTGATTGGTGGGACGATGCGGACGATGCTTTCATGTATAACAACAACTCTGGAAACCCACGTATTGTAACGGACGTTCCGAGAAGACACGCTATCAGTACGAACAAGATCTGGGAGAACTACAACCAGAACAGTGGAAGACTCATTGCTCGATTCCTTCCTTATCCTGAAAACAGAGACGAATTGATAGTCGGCTATATGTTCCGTCAGGAAGCAAGAATATCGAACGATCTTCCTTATGGAATTTGTTTGTATAACGACAGTGATGTGCAGTGTGGGTGGAGATTCTACCGAGATTGGTCCCTCCAGTTCTTCAGAGGAAACAAGAGCGCAGAGATTTGGAGATCTAATCCTGGGCTGATGCACCCTTACGCATGGCAACACATAGAAGCTAGAATTAGAATTGACAACACGACAGGAGAGTATGAGTTCCGTATCAACGGGGAGCCTATCGTAAATGCTTCTGGTGTAGACACACAGTTCGGCACAGAAGGTGGAGCGTGTAGGATCATCATCGGTAACCATGAGGATGCATATTGTCAGATAGACGATTTCTATATTCTCGACACACTTGGAGGCGTGAATGATGACTTCCTTGGACCTGCTCCGTATATAAACACGATTTGGCCCTCTTCCGCAGGAACACACACGGATTGGGAGCCGTCCGCAGGAAGCAACTGGGACACCGTAGACGATGCGGATGATGTAGACACTTCAGACTACATCCAAGTCAGTGGAGACTATCTCGTAGACGGAGCGAAGGACACATACACATATGAAGATCTGGAGAACTGGAACGACTCTCTGTTAGGACTCACGATTAACCACGTAGATTTGGAATACACGTCGAGCGGAGAAGTCCTTGCAGTGATGGAGACGGAAACGGAGTTTACAAACTCTGGAGAGAATGTCATCTGGGACTACGTGAAGGACTACGAAGGAGCACACAGACGGAAGCATATTTGGGACAAGAATCCTTCCGGTGAAATCACTTGGACGGAAAGCTTTATCAATGCAGCAGAGTTCGGCATCAAGTGGAACTCTCCATAAGGAGCACAGACTATGGCTGTGGATGACAAGTACCGTAGTTATGCACACGCTGTCGAAGTCCTCAGAAAAGGAGAGGACAGAGGAGCAGTGCTCAAACACATTGTCGTACAGCGTCTCCGAACGTCTGACATCATGGAGACGCGACAAGTCTCCATCCAAGTCCTTCGAGAGAGATCTGATCCTGCTCCGACTGCTTCCAACGTAGTTATGTTTGTGGTATCGTCGTGATGACTTTTTCAGATTTTCCTTGACTTGGTCGCCAACTTATGAAATAGTGAGAAACATCCTCTCGCCGCTAGTCGGCACCATTAGCTCACTGAGCAGGAGGGCCTTCCGATGTCAGAAGTCGCAAGAAATCTTCGTTTCCTTATTCCCGCCGACAAAGAGATCGTCACACAGACAGTAAACATAGCAGCGCAGATAAGTGGCGAACTCTTCACGTCCGCACTGTCTGGGGACAACTCTCGCAAGTATCTCAGCGTCTACAACAACACTGATGCAGCAAGTGGAGAAGCTTATGTAGGCGGATTGGGAGTCACCCCAGCCGATGGAATGATCCTTGAGAAAGGAAAATGGATCGACCTTCCAGTATCGGCCTCGATGAGTGTTTATTTCGTTGCTGATGGATTAGGTTGTGAGATCCGTGTAGTTGAACTCGCATAATTCGCAGGAGGAGGCAGTGCAATGTCTGAGATTGCCAAACTCTTGCGATTCGCAGGACCCGCAACGAATGAGTTCAAGATAAGCGCAGTAGATCTAGGCTCCGTCTCTGGAGAACTCTTCACTTCCAGCTTGACAAGCGGAAAGTCAAGGATCGGCTTCTACGCTTACAACAACAATTCTACGTCCTCCTCTGGAGAAATCTACTGGGGAGATTCGAATGTCACTCCTGACACTGGATTTCCGATTCCAATTGGATCAGTTGTGGAGATTCCAGTAGTAGTCGATCTTGACGTTTACTTCATAGCAACGTCCGGTGAGTTTGCGGACCTGAGGATATTGGAACTTGCATGAGAAGAGCACTTGGACAAAAGCTGAGATCAATTCTCAGTTTCAACGATTTGGAGGATGCGCCGGATTTTGACCCTATTGTTATAGAGCCTCCTGCGAACCCGGATGTTCCGTATGAAGGACACGAAGGAGAACTTGTAGTCATTGCGGATGATGGATCGAGCATTACATTTGATAAGCCGAAGTATGATATCATCTGCTTCTTTGAAGGAGTGATACCGAATGGACAGCTTATATTGCGCTTTCCGTTCAGTAGGAGAGTTTACTTTCCTGCTGGAATGACGGACAGCGTAGCGAGTCTAGGAGTTGCGGCAACAGCAGAGACCGTGTTATCACTGAAGAAAGATCTTGTGGAGTTTGCAACGATCACATTTGCGGCTGCCGGAACCGTTGGAACTGTTACATCTCCTTCGAATACTACGTTTGAGAAAGGAGATGTGTTGACCATACACGGACCTGGATCTGCGGATGCAACAGCAGCAGATCTCGGCTTCACGCTGAACGGAGAGAGAAGACTGACAGGATAGGAGGTACAAAATGATCTCAGTCATCATTCATTGGGACCACAAGAAAGCGATGGACGCGAACAATCAGCGTTTCATCTATCAGTTGTGGGACTACGTGTGCCGCTCCCATGGACTTGCTCCTGCAAATTCAATCTTTGTCGATCTGGAAGGATCTCTAGGAGCGTTGAGTCCTCCGAATCCTGTTGTGAATACGCTTGAGGAAGCTCTGAGCATAGCAGGAAAGGACGATCTCACTCCTGTCTATGTCCACGGAAGCGCAGAAGTAGACTTGACGAATTTCGAGCATCCTGAGAATGCTGTCTACATCTTCGGTCCGAACTATGCGAAGATGCCATTACCTGATGGATGTGTTTCAGTAAGGATTCCGTTGTTTGCCGAGCCAATGGATATGTTTTCACAACAGTGTCTTCCAATCGTGCTGTATGATAGGTTCAGAAGATGACCGTTGTCAACAACATGACAGAAGTAGACGATTGTGACGATTCGACTGGCTGGACTATCTTCAATCTGTCCGGTACAGTAGGGTCCCTTCAAGATGTGGATGATACGTCAGAGGATATGACGATCCACGTCGAGGGCGTCCAGTGTCTTGCTTTCGACTGCGACAAAGAGAGCGGCGGCTACGAGTACGCTCTTGGAACATCGACGGACCTATCTGATGCTCATCTCTACATCTGGATATCTGTTCCGACTGCACTTGGAGGACTAGAGGACTTAGTTCCAGCAGGAGGTGGACAGAGCGGAGTATTTCTCACAGCGCGAGATTCTTCTGGAAATAGAGGATACTGGCACGTAGCAGGAGCAGACACATGGGGCGGCGAATGGAAGTGCTTTGTCGCGTATCTCGGAGATGCGCCGGACACGAATAGCGGAACCGCTCCTACGATGTCGAGCATTGACTATGTTGGCTTTGGAGTAGATCACCCGAATGCGAAGAGTAAAGCATCGTGCAACATCTTCTTCGATCTGTGTCAGTATTCGTTGCCCGGAAGTGAGGGGATCACCGTTTACGGAGGATCAGAAGGAAGCGAACTCGACTTTGATGATCTTGTGACTGATGACGCTGCCTCTGCTATGGGTATTATCCGTAACTATGGAGGTATTTACTACGTCCAAGGACCGATCAAGTTTGGAGATGATGGAAACAATTGCTACTTCAAGGATACAGGAAAGACAGTAGCATGGGAGAACCATACACACATCTCAGGAGAGTTCTACAAGTTCGAGATCATAGAAGGAGCGAGCCAAGTCACACAGTTTGATTTTGGAAACAAGTCAGGCACTCAGGGCATTCAAGGATGCACAGTGCTATCGCCCGGAGGAATTGACTATCTGTTCGATTTTAGTGGAGAGACAATCGAGCAAGTTCAACTGTACGGCTCCACTTTCCAAAACATGAAGAGTTCAATTATGTCTGCATCAGGAGAGCGTGAAGTGCTCTCCTGTTCTTTCATTGATCAAACGAGCGGGGAGATATTTCCTAACGGAATCGACTTCCAGTACAACAACATCATTAACCCAGTCCATGTGGGCATGGTACTGAATGACCCGGACGTAGCGGACATAGCAAATGTGAACTTCATTGCTGCTCCTGTAGGAGTCGAAATTCGTCAATCAGGAGAATACTCCTGGTCCAACGTGAAGTTCACAAACTGCCCAGTAGATGTTTGGAACAATTCTGGAGGAGCAGTTACTATCAATGCTTCGAACGGATCGAACCCAACGAACACGAGTGGAGAGAACATCACGATTAGCAATACAGTCCGACACTACGTTACTGGTGTTGCTCAGAACTCCGAAGTGACATACGTGTCAGGAGAAGGTGACAATGCTACAATCCTCTACAATCTGGAAAACATGGATGCAAGTGGCACAACATACTACGAGTACAACTATACTGGAGATCATGAAGTTGACATCCTGATCATGCACTTGAGTTATGAGCCGTTCCTGCTAACAGTCGAGTTGTCGGACACGACTCAGACTTTACCGATATCACAAGTGGAAGACAGAGTGTATGCGAATCCGTAAACCCCAAGTTGCCGTATTAAAAGGAGGTGATGTAAATGGCTAAGATTGTAGACCCTGATAGCTTAAACCAGGGAACGGAGATCGTCATCAACTCCGGTGAGGGCAAGCTTCAGTTGCTAGTAGCTGGCAACTTGGACGATACCTCACCAGGAGCGACGAGCGGTGCGACTCTCCAATCCGTCTACTCCTTCTTGAAGGAGGAGTGGAAAGACGAAGCGAACTTGAACAAGTACAAGTTTCCGATCAAAGCGTTGACGAAGTTCAAGTTCGACATGATCAACGGATGGCAGTGGAATGACGCTCAAACTAGACAGCTTATCCGTGACGGTGGGTGGAAGGAAGCGGACGGAGCAGAGTGGACTTGCATTGTCTCTCTCGGAGACATGCACGCCGACACGGATCAAGCACACTATCAGCGTCAAGGATACGGATTCACGTATCCAGTCAACTACTTCGACAAGACAGGAGAGTTGAACGAAGCGTATATGTCCTACTCCGGTGAGACGGGCATGGACTTCACGGGCTTCCTCAAAGTCTTCCTGCGAGTCGGAGGAAAGACATTCTCCGAAGGAGACTTGATCGCGGATCAAGGTTGGACGAGCATTGAGTACGACACGTATCGTATTCCGCTCTCCAATGCTGACGATCCGAACATTTCACTCTCCGGCGAGTCTGACATGGCCGGTGCTCCGTACAGTGGAATGGCAATCCAGTACCTCCAAGGAACGACTTTTGGAACTTACGACTACGGAAACAAGCCGTACAGTTCTGGAGAAGTTCTGCTCTCAGGAGAGCGTTGGTGGCAAGTCGATTACAACCACGAGAGCACATCGAACGATCCTCCGCACGGAGATTGGGTCAGATGGTCCGGTGAGTATGAGATCGGATCTGGAGAGTTCTATGCGTTCAATCGGATCATCGACGCGAATCAAGGGACGAACCAGCAAGTGTATGAGTTCGCCCAGTTCCGTCTGCGTTCAGGAGAGGACATCAACGATGACGTTCTTGGACACGGATATGGATTCGTCAGCGGTGAGATTGCAAAGGAACTTCTCAACTTTGTCGGGACTACGCTCGTAACGAAGCCAGGAGTGTACATTGACGACTACAACTCCAATTACGTCAACGCAATGGAGTTGTACGACATCACTGCTGGAAATGGAGCAGCTTACGGACTTGACAATGAGGACGTTCCGAACACGAGTACGAAGCGGACGTTCCCGTTCACTGCTGCTGGAACGATTACGTTCAGTTCCAATCTTGTGTCCGATACGGACGCTATGTTCTGGATGTACTTCGTGGATGCAGGAGGAAATGAGTACAACACTGAAAACGCAATTCTCGTAGAGGATGCAAACGGTCTCTACATCACAGGAGAAATCGACTCTGCGACAAGGAACTTCGACTTCAACTACACAACGAACAATCAGGGTGGTCGGACTCCGAGCACGAATGCAGATGTTGTCATCGTCGCAATGGGACTCAACACAGCAGAGTATGTGCTTGTCGAGAACCTGACAATCTCTCAAGCTACCGGACTCAGCTTCATCGTGACTGCACCGGACGAGAGAAATTACAGCAATCCGTAAGGAGAGTGAGTGATGCCAAGGATCATCAAGCGGAGCGAATATACCCGCTTGCCTAGGAGAAAATTGCGATACTGGCTGTTTCGCTTCCGAACAGAAGCGATTCAGTCAGTATCCTCTAATGGAGCACCTGCTGGGCTGAAGGAGCATTTCGAACGTCTTCCTGACTTCACGAACTGGAAAGAGTTCGCAGTGAGATGGGACGTTCCGCAAGGAGAGCCGAGCGAGATTGTTCCATTGGAGATTGTCCTACGCAAATTCAGTGTGTGGGAAGAATGGCAAGCCACTATGCGTTCGGAAGTTCAAACGCATCCGGCATTTGAAAGTCATGAAAAAGTCTTGGACGAAAAATAATGGGCGAAAAAGTATCTTGGTTCCCACTGACGAAAATCGTCCAAGTGACGACTGCTCCAGTAGATGTCAGTGGAGAGCAGCAAGTCAACTTTGATGTCAAGATTGATTTGTATTCGGATGGAAAAGAGGACTGGTTAGCCTCAGGAGAACTCAATAAGTTTGAGTATCCAGTTCAAGCAATTGGAGGGCAAGCATTGCCCGGAGAACGTGAGCTAGGAACTACGTTCTTCCTGAACAACGGATGGAGAATCCGTCCATTTGAAGCAAATCATGTGTTCAACGTGAATGGCAATCTGTACACGGACACCGGGGACAGTCCGTTCACGCAAACAGTCGGATCGTATAACATCATGACGATTCAGCAAGTTTCGTCCCTTGTCGATTCGACTGTAGCACAGCTTGAGGAGATCCAATACGCTTCATTTAACGGTGGAGTCTCTGTCGATCTTACCTCTTCTTATAGTGGTACTGATTATCCTACTGGTACTCCGCAGGAGCCAGTGAATAACTTCACGGATGCTCTTGCGATTGCGGAAGAGAGAGGATTCACGACTTTCTATGTCATTGGAGACGCAACAGTTGATAATTCTCATGATTTTCGTGGATACATCTTTGTTGGTGAATCGCAAACGAAGACGGAATTGGATGTTGACACAGATGCTCAGGTAGACGGCTGTGAGTTCTATGATGCAACAGTTGTCGGTGTGCTCGACGGAGATGCGAAGATCAAGAACTGTACAATCGGTACACTCAACTATATCAATGGGATAATTGAACAATGCTTGCTAGAAATCGGGACGATTACCCTGGGAGGAGGAGCAGAGGCCCATTTTCTAGACTGCTGGAGCGGTGTTGCTGGAACGAACACCCCAATAATAGATTTGGGAGGGTCGGGACAGGAACTCTCCGTAAGAAACTACAACGGAGGCATCAAGCTCGTAAACAAGAGTGGAAGCGACCCGATAAGCATGGACATAAACAGCGGTCACGTCATCCTTGATAGCACAATAACAAGTGGTGAGGTTGTAATCCGAGGTGTTGGAAAATTGACTGATAACGCTGGACCGAATGCAAATATAGTAATCCAAGACTACTTGAATCCTAGAACAATTGCGGATCAGACTTGGGACGAAGCTACAGCAGACCACATAAGCGCAGGATCTTTTGGAGAAGCAATAAGCGATATGGACGCTACTCTTCTCCGTGCTATCGGTCTCATGCAGGAGAACTACTATCTGGATCAAACGGTGTACACAACTTACAACGGTGCAAAGCTGCTCACCTCCGGGCGTCTCCGCACCTATTCAGATGCCGGATCTGTCGGGACTTCGAGCAATGTTCTAGCTACGTACACAATAAGCGCAAGCTGGAGTAATGACGAACTCTCCTCATACAGCGTGGTAAAACAATGAGCATAGCTCTAGCGACAAAAGGAATGATTGCAGGAATCGGAACAGGAACGGGCAGTGGAGGAGGAGGACTGTACCCGGACGGATACACAGCATCAGCGATACAAGTAGCAGTCGATCTATCCAATTCGGAGATCACTGTTGTCATGAATGATCCATTAGGAGTGAGTGTCAGCATGTCCGATGCAATTGACGTGTCAGTCGATGTTGGAGAACTCACTGTTGATGTTGCAGTAAACGAGCCAGAAGTGGAGGTCGATGTATAATGGCTGGAGAAATCATCTTAAAAGTCGGTGAAGGACGATGGGTAGAGTTCACTCTGACCCGTGGAGGGACTGCGCTCCTGCCAGCGACGATAGCAGCCGCGGACTTCCAGTTCGGTGTCAAGAACGATGAAGACGATACGACTTTTCTCCTTTTCAAAGACTCCGGTGAGTTTGACAAGACTTACAGTGGAGAAGGAAAGATTCAAGTCAACGTGTCCAGTGCGGATACGTTGACAATTGGAACCGGTACGTATGTTGCAGAACTCGGTTCCACATTGATCAGCGGGGAAGATGTGGACTATTCCCCAACGATTCCCTTCATATTGCAGAAGGGCGTCATCAAACCCTAACGGAGAGAAGGAGAGAGTCATGAAAAAGATCTTTATCGTACTTGCCACACTGCTGATCACAGGAGGTCTCGCTTATGCACAGGAGACGATCCTAGTGGAGTGGGACCCTCCAACACACCGAGTACAGAACAACGATTGTGAGCAGCAAGGAACTCCACTGACACAAGAGCAGATCAACAGCTTGGAGTACACGTTGAGCTATCGACCTGCGGGGACAGCGACCTGGACGAACGTGGAAACGACTGTTCCTTCTGCAAATGTAACCCTGTCCGGGTACTCTATCACGTATGAGTTCTCTGTCGGAGCGAAGTTCCCAGGAGGAACGATCCTCTGCGCGACTCCTCTAGTCACGTATCAGACTGGGCCGGATGAGTCTCCTCCCGGACAGTGCTCTGATCCGCGAATCACGAAGCAGTAGGAGGTGAGCGATGAGACACGCAAAGATAGGAGTCGCACTGCTAGTTGTCCTAGCGTTCTGTGTAGCTTGCCCTCCTTCAGCGACGAAGAAAACATCCGTCTGGATGAACGAAATGTACACTTCGCAGTTCGATGAGTACATGACGTGGTTCGAGAAGGACCCGGACAAGCCGCAGGAGGAGTGGAAAGTACTAGACAATGTGACGGAGGAGCAGAAGAAAACGCTTCGGATCAAGAAGAGGATACTGACGGAACTCCATCCTTTGATTGACGCTTATGCGATCTACGCTACGACTTCCGAGTCTCCAGAAGGATTCGACATGTCCATTGTCGAGAAGCGGATCATCGAACTCATTAACCGACTCATGCAGTTGACAATGAAGGAGGAGTGAGATGGACCCTGTGCTGATATCGACAATCGCAGTAGCAGTCATCAAAGGAGTCATCCAGATCCTACAGATGGTCGGACTCACTGATGAGGACATCGACAAACTGCTCCAAGAATCCTGGCAAGAATTGAAGGAGAAAACGCCCAACAAACTACCAGATGCTTAGTGGAGTCTAATAGGATGATTGCCGAGAATGCCCAGCCGTTAATGTTACAACCAATGTGGATAACTGTAGTCGTTCAACTTCTAACATTACTTGTAGCGGCAGGCATAAGCTACGGCATGACGAGGGCAAAGTTGAGCACCAATGAGAAAGAGATCACTGCCCTGCGGAGAGATCTTACACAGTTGCAACTCGATCTACAGAAATGGCAACGTGACCGTCAAAGCTCCGTAGTGACAAGCGCAAACTGTCACAGTATGCAAGCGGATTGTCGAGCTTCGATTTGTGGGAAGATAGACACTCTCACAACGAAGCTCGACAATTTCATCGGAGTAGAGCAGAAGAAGGATCAACAGCTTGCGCTTGTCATTGGAGCGATCTGTCGGGAACTGAAAATTGATCTGCCGGATTTGACATGATTCACTATCCTATCCTTGAGCTAGTCCGCTTGGAAGAAGCGGACATCGGCACAATCGGCATCCTCAAGATCAACAAGCGAGTGAGGTTCTACACCCTGGAGCCTCCTGATTTTGAGAACGAAGTTAGAGTCAGCAGTATTCCAGTCCAGCAGTATTTGATCAAGCGACATCAGAGTCCTACACATGGATGGACATGGAAGGTTCTGAATGTGCCGAGACGTTCACATATCCTCTTCCATTCCGGCAACTACTTGGATCACACGGAAGGCTGTATTCTTCTCGGACTCAGCTTAATTTCATCTCCTAAACGTGGCATCGGCAACAGCCGATCAGCGCATGAAATGTTCATGGAGGACATGAATGGGTTTTCTGAAGCGCATCTCACCGTTCAGGAGGTTTTCTAAAATGGCATTCAGGAAAGACATAGACCCAGCGGAAATCATTACGATCCTGTCCCTTTGTGGAATCGCAATCGTATCCATGCTCTATCTAGACGGAGGAAAGGAGATAGCACTAGCAGTAGGATCAGGACTCATCGGCTACTTGACAAAAGGAGCAGGGAATGGCGCTTCTTGATCTGCCTCGTTTTCTGTACAAATGGATTCTCGGTCTGATAATGAAAAAGCCCGCGAAGTTCATTGCGATGAGGTACTACGATGTCAAGAACGCCCTCGATGAAAGAAAAGAAAGAAAGACGCAGAAGAAGAAGGATCGAAAAAAGAGAGTTCGAACAAAGCGTTCGTCAGGTAAGACAAGGAGGCGAACTTGATGACTACGCTACAGACGGGTATTGCTTGCGGGACCTTGGTCACATTGATTGCTGGAGGTATGGTTGGATTGGACAACTTCTTCGCAAGAAAGAAGCATCTGAAGTTTCTAGCAGTGAGGACGGACCAGCACATCCTGTACGACAGACTGGATAGAGAGAAGTCCAATATGCGTAGCTACGAGTATGACTACGGCAAAGACTGTGTGAATGCTCCACCGGATAAAAAGGAGATTTGTGACGATACGAAGAGTGAGATCGACAAGGTAAAGAAGCAGATAGACCAGATACCAGGAGAAGTGGAGAAGATGTACTAATCATTTCGGTTCCTCAATCTTCGGTCCGATTTCCCCTATAAATGTTTCACTCCTCCTGTCATCCGGGATAAGTTTGTCTCTGTAAATATTCCAAGTGTCATAGCGTAAGTATGGCGAATCTCCGTAGACTCGAATTATTAGGTTCCACCATTTGAAGCATGATTCCTTTGCCCAGTAGTATCCGGGCTCCTTTGGCATTTCTCCTTTCACCTCACTCTCCCATAGTCATAGGTTGCGGAGCCCTCATATTCCATGAGTCGATAGCTAGTTGCATATCCTCTGTTGCTCCTACGTTTGGGGTTACGCCGCAGTTGTCTCCTGTGCATGTGACATCCCAGAGTGAACTGAGCGTCATCCTGATCTCCACAAGATCTGCTTCTGCTCCACAAAACGGACAGGGTTTTAGGTTAGCCATCTTGATTCTCCTTTCCTCTTTGTCTACGTAGAATGGGTCCTTTATCCCTGTAACTCTACGATATGTCTCTCTGAGATCTTTTTTCATGATGTTATGACAGCTAGATAAATAGCAACGACGAAGATGAAGACGATGAACCAGAAATCAGCCATCTTTAGTCTCCTTCACGGCTAGGGCTTCTCGGGTGACCCCAATTCGTTACTCCGTATCATGTCTCTTTTTGCTTCCACGCCAATGTCTTGGTTTCTGTGCCATCCGACCAACGTATAATCATCCACTCCTTCTCGTACACATCTTCATAGATGTCGCACTTGTCTATTGGTTCTGGCCTCCGTTCATTCCACGGCATTGCTGGCCTCAACCTGGGTATAACCAACCTTGGATACGGCCACGTTTTGGGATCTGTGAGGTCAATCATTCTGTCCCGTCCTTGTCGCAATCTGACTCTTGCTCACTTTGCTCTTCTTCGGTTTCCATCTCCGAAAGCCAAGCCTCAAACTCGCCCCCTGGCAAGAGGCTATCCCACGGTGCTACGTCACCGTTCAGGTGCAACCCATCGACCCCGTGGGAGTTGTTAATCAAGGCCCAGAACTGATCTACCATTCGACGTAGGCGAGCAGGGCTACATGATTCTCGGTCACTTACCCTTCTGCCCTCCCGATACGCCTTCGCCACAGCCATAAAGAGATGGTGGGAAACATCACAACCTCGGCTCTCCACGGTCTGGATAAACTTCTCAATATCTGTAGGTAACTCAGGGACACACGCTTCCTGCTCACGCTGCCCACCGGCCAGGGCTTCTCGGGCAATTTCCCCTACGCATGGCCTGTCATATACGTCAAGGATGCGCTCCAACGCCTCCCGCAGCTTGCGGTTCCTTCGTAGTCCCGCCTCAACGTCTTGCTTCAATTCCTTGGCAACTTCCCGCAGTCGGTCACTTTCGCCACGCAATTCCCTGTTCGCTACGTTCAGCCGCAGGTTTGCTGCCTCGATGTCAACGATGCTCTCCCTCAAACCCTCGTTGGTTTCTTGCAGCCGGTCCCGTTCGGCCTCAACTTTGTTCGTTGTGTCCTCAAGATCATCGAAGTCTTTGCAGATGGCTTTATGGGCAAGCGTCTTCTGTTTGAGCTTCTCCTTCTCCTCGGCAAGCTCTGCCTCAAGCCTTTGGGCATCATGCTCTGCATATTCCCTGTCCCTGTTTTCCGTCCGTGCCTTTTCTTTCCATTCGGCAAGTTCGGCTCTTACACTCACTATGTCGGCTGATTGATTCCAATGTTTGCCTCGCAACGCAGCAAGCTCTTCGTCCCTGTCTGCGATCTTCTCTGTTAGGCTCATACGCTCTTGGTGAGCCTCGGCAAGCTCGGCTCCCGCTTGCTCTGCATCGGCTTCGGCCTGTTCAAGCCTTTCCTCAAGCCGGTCCCGTTCGGCCATGTATCCATCAGCATCGGAAGCGCATTCTTGGAGTAGTTGTTTGTACTTGACAAGCTCGGCCTCAAGATGCTCAATGTATTCTAATTGCGTCATCGGTGTATTTAAGCCATCATTTTTGAACATCCTCACCCTCCATGCTTTGCGTCCTCCTCAGTTATCATGATGTCGAAGCGTTCTCGGTAGTCCAGTTCCTTTTCTAGCCAAGAGACTGCGTAGCAGAACTTGACGCAGAACCACTCTTGTTCAAGGAGATACTGCAAGTAGGAGTTTGGAACTTCCTCTATGTCCTTGCCGTAGTACTTTCCGAATGTGAGTTTCCACACAGGGTCAGCCATAGTCCTTCATCCAATCTGGTCTTCTGACTTGTGCTTGCACATAGTCCCATTTCTCTTCTGGAGCATACAGTTTGAGCATGACTTCTAGACGAAGTGTGTATTGTATTAGTTCGTTGTGCTTGTCCCATACGTTTGACAGGACACTTCTCGCTCTTTCTTCTCCTGCGCTCATCACTCAATCTCCATAACTCAGACAGAGTTGACAGTGGCAAGGACCCTGATACCATTCTGGATGTTCATCAACGAATGTCGTCTTTTCGAGCAGTTCGTTACATCTTTCCTTTGGAATCTCCATTGAACTTTCCAATTCCACCCACTCGGAATGAGTCATCTTTTCCTTGTTAGGCATCATCCACTCTGGTTTCCTAAGTTGCGCTTTGACGTATTCGTGCTTTTCGTCCGGGATATTCAGGAAGAGCATAGCTTCGAGTCTTCCTATGTAGCCTGCCATGTCGGAGATTTGTTCCATCCATTCCTTTTTTAGTCTCATTAGCTCATCATCCATCACTTAACCTCCACTCCCGTCAAGCGTTCCACGTATCTAGTGATCGCTTCCGTTATCCCAACTAGGAAGAGACTCTCCGATATGAGTCGTCCTTTGTATCGTGCGATAGTTGTCTCCAAATCATGAATGAAGACCTCGATGTTCTTCCTGTTTTCAGCTACTTCCCCTTCGTTCATCACTTACTCCTTAGCTTGCATCCAGCTTGGGCGCATCATTCTCCAATTGATCGGAGGAACATCGTAGATCTTCAGTTGCTTCTCGTAGATGTCAACAGTCGTTTCCAGCATCCAGATGTAGTGAAACATTTGGAGCACTTGTGCAGTGTACTCCTGCTTGAAACTTTCGAGTGCTTCTATCGCTTCCTGTGTGTCCTTGGACAAACCCATCACTCTATCCTCACTTTGCTCTCACTGCCGACTTTCTCGACTCGGAAAGTCTTGTCCGCAGAGTAGTTGATGTCATCTGCATGTGATACCATAATGATCTGCACTTCTCGTTTCTCCGATATCATCTTGAGCATGTCGGAGACTTTCTCCTGTAGATCCGGACTCACGAACTTAAACGGCTCATCCAGTATGAACGTCGGTCGGTTCTTGTTCAGACTCCAGAAGGATTGACGGAGAGAGAAGCTTGCTATGTCCAGTGCTCCTCCTCCACTCGCATCGAGCGGCTTCGATCTCTCCCCTTCATCCACGAAGTAGAGTTGCAAGGAGGTCTTCCCTCTCTGAATGTCTATCTCCGCAGCAAACTCAGGGTAATCCGGAGACACGGAAGCAAGCGCAGTCGTGACGATGTTGGAGATGTGATACTCCAAGTTCTGCTGGGTCGCTTGAGCAACTTGACGGATGACTTCTAGTCCTTGCTCTGCGACAACGAGACGGTTCTTGTACGTCCGCAAGTTCTGCTTGTCCTGTTTGAGGGTCTCACGAAGATTGTCACGCTTCGATTTCAGCTTCTCGAATGCTTGCTTCTTCGCTTCAAACTCACGTTTCATATGTCGTAGTCCTCACAAAGCTTCGCATAGTCCGCAGTGAGTTCTTCCTCAAGTTTGCTCTCTTCCTCCTGCAAGAGTCTTATCTCCTTGAGCGCAGCTTCCTCATCCTCTAGATCGAAGTCTCTCTTCAGTTGTTCGTAAGCGGCTTCCAGCTTGCCCTCGATCTGCGCTTTCTCCTGCTTTGCATCGTTGATCTTCTGACGCAGAGTTTCCAAGTGCTCAAGGATGTTTACGGCTCCCATGCTAGTACCTCCTCGACGAATTCTTTGACTGGCACGTCTATCTCATTCTCCTCCATGAACGCTTCCAGATTGCGAAGGAAGTCCAGTCCTTCGATGTTCACATCTCCGGACAGCTTCTCGACGAATGCTTCCAGTTGTTCGTTCTTCTCCTTCTCCTGCTCTGCTTTCTCTACGTCCATCACTTCATCGAATGGTTTCACGGGTATCAGATGTTCCTCGTAGCTCATATCGCTTGTGTCTACGATATACACTTTCGGCTTGTGATTCCTCTGATCTATCCTGTTCCGCATCAGTGATCCGCAGTTGAACAGGAGTCTACTTTGTTTATCCTTGTGGAACTTCTCTGCCATGAATGAAATGTGATTGTCTCCACACACGATGATGTCATGCTTGGAGAAGCGGAAGACATTCTCTACTGAAAGGTACTTCTTCTCCCATCCTTCTATGTCTTCAAGGACAAGTTTGTGCATGAGGAGGATGTGAATTCCATCTTTGTCTACTAGCTCCGGGATCTCCTCTCCCCAATTACATCCGTAGATATAATGATCCTTATGTCTAACTCGAAATTGAGTGGGAAATATCGCTTTGTTTGGCACTATTGTTATAGCGTGTGCGGCTTCTAAAACACGTAAAGGTGTATTCTGTTTGTTCGAACTATGGAAACGGAGATCATGTTGACCGAATATTGTGAAGAAGTCCATCTTTGGGAATCTGTCTATTTGCGTCATCCTGTATAGAAAGTAGTCGATATAGAACTGTTTGAGGAAGTCGTTTGCTTTGTGACTGTTGAACATGTCTCCTGGCTGGAGTATCCCCTCACACTCCTCCTCCTCTGCAAGGCCAAAGATCCACTTCACTTTTTCGAACTGAGTCTGAAAGTAGTCGTCAGTCCGATTCCTTGGACGGTAGGTGTCCAAGTGCCAGTCACCCGTGATTAGAAGTCTCACTCTCTATCTCCTGTCCGCACAGAGGGCATATTCCGGAAGCAAATAGCTCTTTCTCGTACTGTGCTAGATCCTTTTCTGCATCTCTGACATCCTTGGAGTGCTCAATTTTGCGACTTCTCAGTTTTCGAATGCTCTCGTATAGCTTCTGAAGAGAAGAGCGTTTCTGAGCGATTTTCGTGATCTGATCGCATATGTTTGCAAGCACATCTACCGGGTAGTCTATCTTCAGGAACTCCTCTTTATCATCAAGTTCCTCCAGTAGATTGGCCAGTGTGTAGTATTGTCCCTGAAGCTTGTTTATCTGGAAGCCGAGCTTCTTATATTCCTTTCCTTTCTCCACGAGTCGATCATAGTGCGTTTCTACAGTAAGAAACTGTTGGAGGGAGCGATCCTGGCTCCTCCAGCCGACTATCTGTCCTTTCAAGATCTCCAGCTTGGATACTACTTTGCTGATCTCCTCTGATCGGCTCAGATTCCCGTCCATCCTCCGGATCAACGGCTCCAGTGAGTCCAGATAAGCATAGCTTTCCAGATCGTCTTTCACTCTCTGGATGTTTGCTTCACAGTTCTTTATTGTGTCCTTCCGCTCTTGGACTTCCTTGGCAGCGCGGCCCATCACTTCGTCGATGATCTCGATTCCGACGATCTGATTCAGCTTTTGCGCTCCGACTTGCGGTCCTTCTTGCAACATGAAGTACTTGTCATGCTGTCCTTGCAAGTTGACTTCTGCAAGATCCGCTAGTCTTTCCACTTCCTCCGGAACATTTGTTCCAATAGCGTCAAACTCCTGCTCCGGAAGGACGTATCCGTTGAAGTCCTTGCTTGACTTGCGGATGATGAATCCATCGTCGAACTCGATAGCGACTTTGACTTCTGCGGACTTCGGGACGTGCCAGTTCCGGACGATTCCAACAGCAGGACGATTCAGGAGGGCCCACCGTATGGATCGAATAACGGATGTCTTTCCATTGTGTGACGTTCCTTTGATGACGTTCACACCCGGGGAGAAATTGAATGAGGACTGTTTGTGTCCTTGGAAGTTCCGGAGTTCAAGTGTTTTGATCATTTCTAGTCACTAACTCCATCTCTAGCTTGACTGAGTGAACAAGTGAAATTATTGCATTGTGCAGTGTCCGACTCGGCTTGTATTTGTCCGACTGGTTGCGGAGACGCATATACCAGATCCGTGTGATTCCTAAGCGATCTGCTACAGCAACGTGTGTGCCGTAGTATCTCTTCAGTATGTCAAAGTACTCTGGTTGGATCGTCGTGCGGGCCATCTTCAATCCACCTCCTCAGTTCGTCCAGCAGAGCAAGTTCATTCACACATCCCTTCCTCCGGAGTTCACTGGTGACCCACTTCGGTATCTTCATCTTGACACCGTAAAAGAAGGCCCTCTTCCACTGTAGCATATCTCCATTTCGTATCGTTATGTAGAAGTACTTGTCGTGCCAGAATCCTTGGAGACATCCTTCCTTGCAGTAGACGGCTCCTGTCGGCGATCTCGTGAAGTGTAGTCTCCTGCGTATGATCCGTTGCTTTTGTCGTTTAATTATCCGGGTCATCTTTCGTTCTTGAAACGATCTTCAGTGGCATTTTCTTCTTGACTGCAAGCAACTTCACAGTCTGAGGATCGAGCCATGCGAAGAACTCGACGAAGTTGTGTAGCTCAATCTTGTCATAGTCAATGAGTGTCACACTCAGGAACGGGAAAGCAGTACACAACCCGCTTATGTCTTCCATCCTCTGTATGTCTTTCGAGTAAATAGCTACGACAGGGGAATGATAGTCCCGTTTGAATATGAGCAGTGGAATCCGTTTGCTTGCTAGGGCGTCTAGGTGTGTCTGTTCCCAGAACTCTTGGAACACTTTTCCTTTTCCATCTATGATGTCGAGCAAGTCCCATGGAATGATCTTGTGTTTCTTTCCTTTCTTCGTCTTGGAGTAGCCGATCTTGAACTCCGTGTTGAAGACTTCCACGAATGGAACTCCTTCCGTATGGACTGTGGACAAGTCTCCTAGCTGACGCTCTGCGTTAGGAGTATTTGATGTCACACGGGTCCTGTTTCTCCAGAACACATCGTCACGCTCTCCATCGGTCCACCAGAGAGAGATAGTGCGGCACATCTCACGCTCGAAAGAATCCCCTTTGCTCATCTTTTCTCCTCGGATGGACTATCGTATTGCTCTGCTCGTCCCAGTACGGAACTTCGTCAAATGGAATCTCCCTTCCCGGGATCGTCTGATGTGTTATTCCTATGTTGCACATATCATAGAACTCTTTTGTTATTATCATCTTGTACGGCCACTCTTGTCTTCCACAATATCGCTGATGACAGATTGCTATGACTGGCCGGTGGTCGAAGGAACCGTCACTTCTGTACCATCTATCTTCTTGCAGTGTCGTTCCTCTGATCGAGTGAAATGCTTCGTTCCATACTTGAGTCCGTCCTTGAGCGTAGAGACTTCTTGCTTCCTCCACTGTGACTGGGCAGACGTACTCTCTCCGAAGCTTCCGTCTAGCTCCTGCGCTTAGGTGATCGTACTTCGAGGAATCTTTCTTGTAGTTCTTCCCAAGTCGATATTGTGTTCTGTCTGAGTTCCTCCTCATGTCCTTTCTCCTCAATGTGCCGGATCGCATCTCGGATACTCTTGTACTCCTTGTCGATTGCGTTGTACGTGCTTGCATTCGTGACTGTTTTGAGCCACTGCAGGTTGCCACGGATGTCATCTATTCCATAGTTGAAGAGGATGTAGACAAGTGCTTTCCTGTACGGAGCGTCAATGCTGGACTTCACAACTTCACAAGCAGATGTGATTCCAATGACTTTCTCTTGATCCTTTCCGTGGAACTTGACTTTCTTTGTTATGTGACCTCCTTTTGCTGGATGCATCTTGATCCTGAGACTTGCGTAGAATGGAATTCCTTTTCCTCCGGGAGTCGTGTCACCGAAATCTGCTGTCCGCATCTGATTGGAGCAAGCGATGAGGAAGTTGTTTTGTCGGATCAGACGGCACGTTTTCCGCAACCCTTCGCTGAAGTCTTTCGCTATTCTACGTCCGGCCATCTTGTCTCCTTCCTCCGAGAGTTCCTTCTCGGAGGACAGAGCAGCAAGACTATCTGTCAGGATCGTGTTGCATGATCCTAAAGGAGCATCTTCAACGTCCCATCCTTGGATGAGGCCAAAGACATCGGTGACCGTGTCTGGTCTGTGATAATCAGTTTTTTTGTTGAGGTCGACGCCGTATATTCTGGAGTATTCAGAATCAAGTCTAGCCTCCGGGTCGAGAAAGCGTGTCCGGGCACCTCGATTTTCTGCACTAGCACATATCTCCGATAGTATCGCTGTCTTTCCAACAGAAGGTGGGCCAAATACCTCCATAATGATTCCACCAGGGACTCCTCCTCCATTGACTTTTCCTCCGGAGATTGCGAGATCGAGCAGGGTAGAACCGGTAGAGACTGAATGATCAAAGTTGCCCTTATTCAGGATGACAATCTCTTCCGACTCTGACCCTGCTTCCTCAACGACTTGATCTACTGATCGTTTGATCAAACTCATTCTGTCGCTCGTCTTCTAGGAAGTCTTCTCTTCTCTTCCGGCTGCTCCTGTTCCGGCTCCGCTTCCTTGTTGAACTCCGCAGCGCAGTCGTCCCAGACAGCGCACTTCTCGCAGTCAGCTAACTTGTCTATGTCCACTCCAAAGCGTCCTCCTGCTGGGCACTCGTTGTCATCCGTGCTCTGCTCTCTCCGGAGTGGAACTCTCCTCTTGCGCGGCTCCTCTTCCTCCGCAGCTTGCTCTTCCTGCTGCTGCTCTGCTGGCTCCGATTTCGTTCCTCTGTACGCTTTCTCGATCTCTTCGTAGGACGGACGCATCTTGACAACGCTGTCCAGAGGAAAAGCAGACTCAAGTATGTCGTCCGGAATTGGCTCGTCTCGCTCTATGAACTGATGCGCTATGAACTTCGTGTTCATCGCTCCTGTTCCTTTGCGCGAGAATCCGATCATCTTTCCTTCGTCCGGGTCGGAGAAGATCACAATTCCTCCGCTCCGAGGAGACTCCGCAAGTTCGTCCAAGTGATTCTGCATGAAGAAGTGAGCAACGTCCCAGATCTTGATTCCTTCCTTCTCCTCCTTGGGGGAGTCGTGGACCCACACGAGATAGATCGTTCTGTGCTTCGCTTTCATCTTGTCGTAGTAGTCTTCGTCGTAGTCCTGCTCCTTCAGATCCTCACAGACGGGGCAAGCTTCTCCCCATGTATAAGCGGGACACACGTACACTAGATCTCTTGCACCGACATTCCTGTGGACCCAGATATCTAGGAGATACTGTGCTTTTCCTTCCTCCGCATTCGGATCGTCCTTTCCTGCAAAGTACGGAATGATGTCGATCACATGCTTGTCCGATTTGCAGTTCCAGAACGTGACTCCTTCCGGAACTTTGTCTCGGAGGAAGATTGTGCCGAACTGTCCTTGACTACTCCTGTCCGCGCTCTCCTTGTGCCGTCTCTGCAGGTCCTCCTTCTGCTGTGCCATCCTCTTCCTTGCTTGTGATGTCATGTTTCCTTCCTCCAATCCTTTTAGAGTGTTTAAGTCCTTCCTGCTGGGTCTGTCTTACCCTTTCCGATCTTTCTTCCTTGATTCTCATCGTGGACGGGTGAGGTCCACTGAAGTATCCGTTCAACCAGAGCTTAGTCAGACCGTCAATGTTGAACTTGACGGAAGCTATCGCGTCCTTCGCAGACTCAAGGACGCGGCACTCCCAGTTCAGTCTGATCAAGTCTTCATCTTCCTCCATGAGTGCATTCACAGCAGCAACAGAAGGATTCAGCTTCAAGTCGTACTTCTCCGGGTCCTTCCGTATCTCCATTCTCAGAAAGCGTCTCCGGAGATCACGCTCTTGGACTTTGTTTGCCCATCTCTCGGCCCACTCCATGAAGTTTGCAGCTTGATCTCTGTAGCAGTGATGCAGAGCAAAGAAGTCTATCTCCAGATCTGCTTTGTAGTCGTCAGACATGATCAAACCTCTTCAATTCTCTTGATGTACCAGGAGATCTTGTTGTGAAAGTCTTCCTGCACAAGTGTTTCTATTACATCCTGTCGGTCTTGCTCCGTCATGTCTTCCTCAAACTCAGACTCGTCAATCTCTGTATACTGAGGACGAGACTTTCCGGCATAGCCATCATCAACTTCCCATACTACTCTGAGCATCCTACTCTCC
>Ga0180433_10003071_pt1 | contig 24930 bp, 21 predicted proteins | sample SS_ome_8_FD_132980 | JGI IMG/M metagenome (GOLD analysis project Ga0180433, IMG submission 132980) | Hypersaline lake sediment archaeal communities from the Salton Sea, California, USA - SS_1_D_1 metaG | ecosystem: Environmental > Aquatic > Non-marine Saline and Alkaline > Hypersaline >... | reverse complement strand
GCTACACCGAACACCAAAGCTTCAGAAACAGATCAAGATCCCGTTGAAAACGAAGATTTAAAGACAGAAGCTACACCGAACACCAAAGCTTCAGAAACAGATCAAGATCCCGTTGAAAACGAAACTTTAGAAATAAACTCAAATCAAAAACAGGAAAAAATCGGTTACTGGAAGCGCTTCAATAAATGGTGTCAGAAAAGAAAAGATAACTACGCAAAAGCACAAGAAGAAGCGGCTGCTAATCATTCTTCTAAGTAATACTCGCACATATCGCAAATAATTTCGTACGCCTCATCGATGCTGTCGGTAACAACGAACAGCTTCATGAGGCGTTCGTCTATTAAACCCTCTTTCAATGCCGCCCGAAACCACTGTACAATCGGTTCCCAATAACTTGTTCCGACCAGTACAACCGGAAGCTCTGGAATTCTGTGGTGTTTAATCATGTTCAATAGATCAAACAGTTCATCCATCGTTCCAACGCCGCCAGGAAAAATTACAAATCCCAGTGAATACCGAATTAAAAGCCACTTGCGCATAAAAAAATAGTTCACACGCAAAACATCTGAACAAGGGTTCACGAAATCCTCATCGACTCCTGAAACAGAAATTCCCAATGTCTGTAGTTTTTCTCCCTTCTTTCGTACGCCTGCCGCTCCACAAGTTGCCGCTTTCATAATGCCTGGCCCACCACCAGTCACAACCGAAATACCCTTTTGCGCACATCGACGAGCAAAATCATTTGCTTTTTTTGTATACTCAGTTTCCTCTTTTGCTTGGGCACCACCAAACACCGTGACAATCGGCATTGGCAGGCGGGCAATACGAAAAAAACTGGTCATGAGCTGATAGCCGACTTTTATCGAATGGAAGAAAATTGATAAGCATTCTCGTAAATATTTCAGCCTCATATGCTTCTCCATACAAATTACATTATTCGTGCAAAATAAACACAGTTACAAAATGCACTGGAAAGACTAGCAAAAAAAGAAGCTAATTCGTAAGAAAAATAATCACAAGAAAAAATAATGCTTATGGAACGTAAGTATTATCCTAAATCTTACACTCATCACGTGCAATGCAAAATACTTCTTCTAGGTCATCGGTCAAGATAAAAAGCTTAAGGTATTCTTTAGAAATCAAGTCGTGCGATACACCGGTATCAACCCACTTTATAAGCGGAGTCCAATATTCCTTACCAAACAAAACAATAGGAACCTTTTTTAGTTTTTTTGTTTTCATAAGCGTCAGAATTTCTGAAAGCTCATCTATGGTGCCAAAACCACCAGGAAAAATAACAAACGTTTCTGAAAATCTGGTTAACATCCACTTGCGCGCAAAAAAATAATTGAGTTCGAAATACTCGTCCATACAAGGGTTTCTTCTTTCAGCTTCAAGTCCGCGAACTCCAACCCCGATACTTTTTCCACTTCCCTCTTCTTTCGCTCCGCAATTGGCAGCATACATAACTCCAGGCCCACCACCTGTGATAACCGAAATCCCTTCTTTCACCAACCGTGCAGAAAGTTCTTGTACCTTAGAAGCATAGGGATGATTTTGCGGCAACCGTGCTCCACCAAACACCGAAACAAAAGGTCCCTCTATTTTTGTAAATCGCCATACACTGCGCACAACCTGAAGCGAAACCCGAAACAGTCGAAAAAATGTTGAAAAACTCGCTTTTACTCTTTTGAAAAACATTGTGCTACTCCTTTTTTATTTAATCTTTGCTTTCTTCAAACGTAATGCATTAAGCACTACAGATAAACTGGAAAATGCCATCGCTGCACCTGCAAACATGGGATTGAGCATAATTCCAAAAAAAGGATACAAAACACCCATAGCAACCGGAATTAAAAGTATGTTATATCCAAAGGCCCAGACAAGATTTTGGGAAATATTGCGCATTGTTGCCCGAGACAAATTAATGAGTGCTGGCACGAGAACGAGATTTGGCCGCAACAGAGCAGCTCCAGCTGATTCCATTGCAACATCAGTTCCACCTGACATTGCAATGCCAATGTGCGCTGCTGCCAATGCAGGAGCATCGTTAATTCCGTCACCAACCATGGCAACAATCCTTCCTTGTTTGATTAAGGAACGTACATGCTTTTCTTTGTCTTCTGGTAACACCTGAGAAAAAAATGTTTCAATACCAACAGCATCTGCAACTGCTTGTGCTGAAATTGGATTATCTCCTGTTATCATAATTGATTCTATCGACATTGATTTTAATTTTTCAACGGCATCTTTTACTTCCGGACGAATGGAATCTGCAACACAAAAAAATGCAACCAGCTTTTTTTCAATACTTATGTAAGAAACAGAACGTGCACTTTTCGCCCAATCTAAGGCACATTCATGTATATCTTTTTCAATATCAATCCCATTATCTTTTAATAACCTTTCAGAACCAATGAGAACATTTTTTCCGTTAACCGTTGCCTGCAAGCCAAGTCCAGAAAGCGCAGTAAATGCTTCTATCTTCATTTTCTCAGCAACCGTTTTATCAGTAAGCTGACTCTCCAGATACTGCGCACCTGCAACAGATACCGGATGATTTGAGCGTTGTTCTACCACAAAAGCAATTGCTTTTACAAACTCTTTATCCGGGATATTACCCACAAACCGAAACTCTTTTACCGACTGTTTTCCCTCAGTCAGCGTCCCGGTTTTATCAAAAAGAACAGTATCAACCCTTCCTGCAATTTCTAGCATCTGCGCATCTTTTATCAAAATTCCTTCTTGCGCACCACGTCCCATACCAACCATAATCGATGTTGGCGTAGCAAGCCCTAAAGCGCATGGACAGGCAATGATAAGTACAGAAACCATGTTGACCATGGCATACAAAATCCGTGGCTCAGGTCCCCAAAATAACCAGATAGGGACGGTAATCAATGCAACAACAATAACAGCGGGAACAAAATATGAAGAAACAGTATCTACAAACTTTTGTATCCGAGCCTTTGAACGTTGCGCCCGCTGTACCAAATCGATGATATGCGCAAGCATGGTATCTTTTCCTACCTTTGTTGCTTGTATCTCCAAAGATCCACTTGTATTAACCGTAGCACCTACCACGGTATCGCCTTCTTTTTTTGAGACAGGCATACTTTCACCAGTAACCATACTTTCATCAACAACAGATTCCCCGGCAACAACAACACCATCAACAGAAATTTTTTCGCCCGGTTTTACTAAAAAAACATCGCCAACACGGACCTGCTCAACCGACACAGTTATCCACTGCTTGCCTTCACCATCTGTCGCTCGCAGCACACGTGCATCGTGTGGCCGCAGTGCAGCAAGTTTTTTTATCGCTTGTGATGCACGTCCCTTCGCACGGATTTCTAAGAAATTGCCGAGCAAAATAAACGTAATGATAACCGAAGATGCTTCAAAGTAGGTATGAGTAGGAATATGTGCTGCTGCAAGTTGTGATTCAAACAACACCACAAAAACGGAATAAAAGTATGCTATCGACGTTCCTAGCGCAATAAGAACGTCCATGTTTGCCATTCTGTTTTTAAGGGCCCTCCAACTACTTTTGTAGTACCGCAGACCAATCCAAAACTGCACGGGAGTTGCTAAAAGCCACATAAAAAATTTATTTTTAAAAAGTGTAGGCGCAAATGGAATCATTGCACCAAAAACTAAAATAAGTGAAATAGCGCAACTGATTACAAGTTGCATTCTTAAAAAAGGTAATCCCTTATCCTCCAGCTCACCATGATGATGTTCTTTGTGCGATGCTTTTTGGCTGGGAACAACCTGATATCCAACCTGTTTTATAACGTTAATAATTTTATCTTCATTAATTTTTGCTTCGTCAAACTCAATAAAAGCCTGATTGCTTGCATAGTTAACACTCACAGAAGTAATACCTAACTGCGCCTGAAGCGCTTTTTCTATACTGATTGCACAGGTTGCACAGTGCATGTCACGAATTGCAAGCGTTATTGAACGAGTTGCCATACCATCTCCTTAAAATCAAACCGTTTTTAAATCCACCTTATGCTACCCAATAAATAGTCTCACTAAAACCGTTTCTTGAAAAAATGTTTCACGCCCCTTCATATAACCACTTTTTGACAAATATCCGATTCTATTTGAATTTTAAGACGGGAAAAGGGTAGAATTAAAACAGGGGCGACGTGGGAGCAATAATTTCAGAAAGAAGAGATATGAAGCGAGAGAGAAAACTCCTTTTTCCCGTCTTTGGATTACTGCTTGCAGTCGGCTCATTTCTTAGCTGCAGGCAATCTGTAAACAGATCACTTTCACCTGAAACAAAAAAAGAACAGTGGATGACGGTTTTCATACATGGTACAGTTGGGCACATGCTCAGAAGGCCAAGCATCAGCATGATTTTTGATATCTACAAAGACGAAGTCAAAAACACTTTGTACGAAAGAGCTACACGACATATCCGTAAGGATCCATTTTTTACAACAGACCAGGCAAAGCAAGGGCTTGGCCTACAAAGAATAGATATGCAAAACACCAAACCAGGAAGTGGAGCAACAGCGCTTGCACAGGTGTTTGATAAGCTTGATCAACTCATCTACAAAAAAACCGAATCTCATGATCATTACTACACCTACGGCTGGTCTGGATTGGTAAGCAGAAAAAAACGACACAAAGAAGCACAAAGTTTTTATGAGGACCTGCTCAAAGAAATAGAGGTTCTGAAAACCATAGGGGTCCACCCAAAAATTCGACTTGTTGGATACAGCCATGGAGGAAGCATTGCGGCAAATCTTGCACTCGCTCAACCCAAAAAAGATCCACAAAGAGCTCTTTCTGTTGATGAGTTAGTTTTAATCGGCACTCCCATTCACGATCAACTAACCGATATGATTGTTCATCCAATGTTTAAAAAAGTGTATAACATCTACTCACGTGCAGACAGAGTACAACGAATGGACATAAGCCTTCCTGGAAGTACGTTTCCTCGACGCATTTTTATCAATAACAAACATGCAAAAATACCTGAAAAATTGACCCAACTGCGCATTAAAATGATTAGAAACAGAACAACAAAAAAACGGTGGGAAAAGAAAGACGATCCGCGAAGAAACTTCAATAAAATGCCAATCTTTCAGGGACATTCAAATCTTTTGAGAAATAGTTCACCCGGACATACCGAACTTTGGTTTTTCGACTGGGTTCGCGCATGGTATCGAGAAAACTTTCCTTTAAAACCACTTCCTGCTGTTGCACTGCTTCCAAGAATTTTGCAGGTAGTGAAAGAACACGGAGAAAACATCAAACATCTTGTGGTTGATCTTCGACCACAACAAGAAGCAATTCTTCTGAAACAAAAAGGGTTTAGAAAAGTTTTACCTCTTGTTTCTGAAAAAAATCTAGAAGAACTGAAAAAGGTGGCACAAAAATTCAGCATCAAAAAAATAACAGAAAAAGAAAATCAAAAACATATGAGAAAAGCTATCAAAAAAGCAACTCAAGAAAGAAGTGAAGAAAAAAGAAAAGAAAAATTACTTGTCGGTTCGAAGCAAATCCCACAACCGTAAAAAATCTTCCATTCCCAGTTCTTGTGCCCGTTTTGCAAGCAGCTCATCTGAAAAAACGGCGCTGTCAAAATGCCCCTGCTTTATGTTATTACGCAATGTACGACGCGGTTGATGAAAACAGACTTTTATAAATTTCCAAAACTTTTGTTCATCAGGAATTTTTTCTACCTCTTTTGGTTTGAAGTACATAAGACGAGAAAAAACTTTTGGAGGAGGATAAAATGCAGACGGCGGCACTTTACTCATCAACTTCCACTCAAAAAAATGCTGCATAAAAAGTGATTGATACCCATACCCTCTTCCACGAGTTTTGACTATTTTTTGTGCTACCTCTTCCTGCACCATGATCACCCCTTCTTGAATCAGGTGACGATTACGATGCAACATATGCAAAATTGGAAATGTAATCTGATACGGAAGATTCGCAATCAACGTCCAGGGTTTGTACTGTTCAAATAAAGAAAAATCAACGTCTAAAATATTCTCTTCAAAAACAGTTACCCGTTTATCTTCATAAAAATGCGTGCGCGCAAAATTTGCCCAATCAGGATCAATTTCAAAAATCCATAATCGCTCAAGACCTGCACGCAAAATTTCACGAGTTAAAAACCCATCCCCACATCCAATTTCAAAAACAGATGCTCCTTTGATAGGAACTTTATGGACAGCCTCTCGCGCAATTTTTTTATCGCGCAAAAAATGTTGTCCGAATTTTTTTTTGAGAGGAATATCATTCGTCCAAGGCACAACGTAATCCTATTTATTGCATCAACGCATCACGGAAGAAATCTAACTTTTCAAGCGCCATACCGGCACCGTTAACAACACAAAAAAGAGGATCTTCTGCAAGACGTACCGGCAAACCGGTTTCTTTTGCGATCAAATTTGGCAAGCCACGAAGAAGAGCTCCACCTCCTGCCATTACAATACCTTTGTCAACAAGATCAGAAGAAAGTTCTGGCGGCGTATTTTCTAGCGCAACACGCACAACTTCAACAATGCTTGCGATTGTTTCTAAAAGAGATTCGCTCACCTCAGACGCGGTAAGAAGCACTGTTTTTGGTACTCCCGTTACCAAGTCGCGCCCTTTCACTTCGATACTTTCTTTTTTTCCGCCAGGAGTCAACATCGCAGAACCGATTGATATTTTAATTTGCTCTGCAGTACGTTCGCCAATCAACAACTTATATTTCCGCTTTACATACTGCACAACAGAGCGGTCCATGTGATCACCGCCCACACGAATGGAACGACAAAACACAACGTTTTTCAACGAAATAACTGCAACCTCCGTAGTTCCTCCACCAATGTCTACCACCATATTTCCTGTTGGTTCTTGCACAGGCAAGCCTGCGCCTATTGCAGCAGCCATTGGTTCCATGATTGTGTGCACTGAACGTGCACCAGCTTGCTTTGCGGTTTCTTCCACTGCACGCTTTTCAACTTGGGTAATACCGGAAGGAACTCCAATAATCATGCGGGGACTTACCAATGTCCGACGATCATTGTGCACGGTACGAATAAAATAACGAATCATACTTTCGGTCAGCTCAAAATCTGCTATCACTCCATCACGCATGGGGCGACATGCAATAATATTTTCTGGAGTTTTGCCAAGCATTTCTTTGGCACCCTTGCCTGCAGCAAGTACTTTGTTGGAATCTGTTCTGACCGCAACCACAGACGGTTCGTTCAGTACAATTCCCTTGTTGCGTACATACACCACCGTGTTTGCGGTTCCCAAATCGATTGCCATGTCATTGGAAAAAATTCGAAATAAACGAGCTGGCAAAAACTTCATAATAATTTCCTCAATACTACCTTGTCTTTAAAAGTTGACCTCTAAACCCAGTGAAATGCGGTGTGTTCTTAGAACATCTTCAGAGACGAATATAAAGCGGGGAAAATCCCAGGAAAATGTCAAAATAGGTTTATAACCGCGCTCCTTTTCTGTTTTACCAAAATCATAAAACACGTTGATTGAGATATAGTCAGATGCCCACCCAGTTTTTTGCGCAGCTTTAATAATATCTGAGTATTTTTCTTGTTGCTCAGAATCTGAGCGTCCATCCAACCAAAGATCATCCGCACGAGTGGTAAGATTTAAACCAACACGGAAACCAAGACCCTCACGAATATTTTCCATGGAAAAATATGGAGAAAAGATACATGACATTCCAGGATCAACATAAATCGGCGCAACCAACGCACCATACAACGGATGTTCCCCCGCAAGCGGAAGCCGTTTGCACACTGCTTTTGCAAATCGTTTACTTCCCCGCAACGACATACCAAACTTCATGTCTTCTCGTAACTCAAATTCTACATCTCCCTGCACATACATTCCCCAATGGCCATTACCTCCAAACGGTACCGATGTTGGAACATTAATATCCATACACCTTCCTGCAGGCATCAACACACCAAGTTTAATACCTGCATCAACACGACGACATTTGTAGATATAATCCCACATGCTGCCAACACGAAGATAAAAATCAAAGTCACCCATGTCGGTGCTACTAAATTGTGCGTCAGTAATTCCTAATGCTTCATGCATTTTTCTTCTGGACTCTTTTAACTCGTCAAGATGCCCCGCGTTTCTGAGTGCAATTTTTCTTGGTTTTAAACAAAACTCATGGCAAGAACGAACATGCATTAAAAGCCATGAAAAACCAACGGAGAGTGGAGAAAAAAGTTTTTGTTCATAATTAAGTGCAATGCCTTGTGATTCAATTTTTTGACAAATGTCCCAGAACAGCTTTTCTTCGTTCCAAAAACTACTAGGCAAAGGATTTTCTTCCCCGATAAGCGTCAAAGCGCGTCCTAAATTATATTGATTATACTCTCCAAAAAGCGCCGGGATTTCTACTTCATTTTCTTTATCATCATACGCCTTGGTAGCTCTTGTAAAAAAAGTATCGACCGCAAACCATGACGGTTTTTCGGTTATTCGAGTATGGGGTCTGGGAAAGAATGGAAAATAACGGTTGTCACCAACCATAGAAAACATCTGTGAACAAAATACCAAAGAAAAGAAAAATAGTTTTGCAGTTGTTTTGAACATAAGCAACCTATGTGTGATGGAGGAGAGAGGGGGATTCGAACCCCCGATCCCGTTTTCACGAGATAATCGCTTTCGAGGCGACCGCATTCGACCACTCTGCCATCTCTCCAAACTATATGCCAATATCATCTATATTACCGGTTTAGAATACTCGAATTTCCGTTTTTTTAAAGTACCGCAAATCCCATCTTGCAGACTTCGTGAAGTCGCTTCTTTTTTGTGTTACAATCATTTTCAGGTTCTTTCCCATCTTTTATCTAAAAAAAAGGAAGAATTATGTGGAATACAAAATTACAGGCTATTGTTCTAGCCGCTGGCCACGCAAAACGCTTAAGAACAGGTAGAACAAAACTACTCGAAAAAATTTGCGGCCGCGAAATGATTCTTTATACAACAAAGATGCTTGAAGGCATGGATATTGAAACAACAGTTGTGGTTGGCCACCAAAAAGATGACATCGAAAAAGTTCTAAAAGAACAGCACGAAACTATCGAATTTGCGCATCAAGAACAACAGCTCGGAACAGGACACGCAATTGCATCTTCTAGCTCACACTGGAAAAAAGAAAACATTCTTGTCTTGAATGGTGACATGCCGCTTATCACTCCACAAATTATCGAACAACTTTATAGCGCTCACTGCGAGAATGATGCGACCATCAGTTTTGTTATCTCCCATCTTGATCACCCAGACCATGGCTACGGAAGAGTAATACAAAGTGGTGATAGCGTAAAAATTGTTGAAGCAAAAGATTTTAAGGGAAACCCATGCAATCACTGCTGGATAAATGCTGGCATTTATTTAATCAATAAAAAATTTCTAGAAAAAAATATCCATCTGATTGACAAAAGCAACGCAAGCAAAGAATTTTATCTAACCGATTTAATTGGTATGGCAAGCCAGCAAGGACACAAAGTAATCACTGTACCAGAACCGTTTGACCGTGTCCGCGGTGTAAACACCATGGAAGAACTGTGGACCGCAGAACAAATAAAGCGCTCAGATTTAATTCGATACTGGATGACCCAGGGTGTTCGGTTTATCAAAGCACAAAATGTTCATGTACACATTGATGTTACCATAGGTTCAGGATCACAAATTGGTGGCGGCGTATATCTTGAACGGGGCACAACAATTGGAAAAAATTGTACAGTACGCGAATATACCCGACTGGAAAATGCACAGATCGGAGAAAACACAACCATTAAATCTCACTGCGTTATCACAGATTCAACCATTGGCAACAATGCAGAGATTGGTCCATTTGCCCACGTGCGCAACGAAACAATTATTGCGCCAAATGCATCAATCGGAAACTTTGTTGAAGTAAAAAAAAGTTTTGTCGGGCAAGAAAGTAAAGCACGCCATCTTTCTTACATCGGTGATGCAACCGTTGGAAAAAATGTGAACATCGGCGCGGGTACCATCACCTGCAACTACGACGGTGCGAAAAAAAATGAAACAGTCATTGAGGACAACGCACAGATCGGCAGCAACAACACACTGATCGCGCCACTGACCATTCAAAAAAATGCATACACTGCAGCAGGTTCAACAATTACAGATGATGTACCAAAAAACGCACTTGCACTAGGAAGAGCAAAACAGGTAAACAAAGCAGATTACGTTCCAAAACTTGTAAAAAAACTAAAGCGTGGTACAAAAACAAAAGAAAAAAAAGAAACAAAGACACGGGCTCGCACAACAAAAACAAAACCAAAGACAGAAAAAAGTATCTAGCATGAAAAAATCGTTTTTATTAGCAGCAACAGTTTTTATTCTTTCTGCAACAACATGCACCTACACCATGAAGAGACTCAAAAAAAAGAAACCCAAAAGAACAAAAAAGTCTTGGAAACTGAGAAAACCCATTGATGGAAAGAAGCAAGTCTTCAAAAAATGGTACGAAAGAATTAGTACAATCGAAAAACTACACGAAGAAGAACCATATGCAGCTTTTCAGCTTCTACAAAGATGCAAAAGCGAGTATGAACCTTTTTCATCAGATACTGAAGAAATACTACAGACATACGAGATTCTCGATTATAGAGGCAGAGTCAGTCCGGCATTCAAATCAATCGTGCCCGTAGCTCTCCATCAATATAAACACAATATAGTATGGAATAGCCCATTAGAAGATGATTAGATTTATTCACACTGCAGACACACATTTTGGTGTCGAAAATTACGGAAAAATAAACCAAGAGACGGGAGTGCATTCCCGTCTTCTTGATTTTGAACGAGCATTAAATTGTTGTATCGACAGTGCAATTGAAAAAAAAGTTGATTTTTTTCTTTTCTGCGGTGATGCATACAAAACAACAAATCCTACACCGACACAGCAAAAACTTTTTATGCGTTGCCTATTTCGACTGTACGCTGCAAATATTCCGGTTGTGTTAGTCGTTGGTAACCATGACAATCCCTTAAGCTTTGGAAAAGCGCACTCTCTTGATGTATTTGGCAACTTGCCTGTTGACGGCTTTCATACCATTTCAAAACCAGGCATCTTAAAGTTAGAAACAAAAAGTGGACCGATACAAATTGTTGGTGTTCCTTGGCCTACACGCAACACAATCACCATTTCTGAAAAACATCTTTTAAAATCAGCGGATGAAATCACCCGGTACATTTCCAAAGCTGTTGGTGAAATTATTAAATCTCTTTCTGAAAAACTAGATAAAACTATTCCGGCCGTCCTTGCCGGACATCTTACCGTGAGCACAGGAGTTTTTTCTGGTTCAGAACGGCGCGCAATTTATGGAAACGATCCGGTACTGCTTCCGTCACAACTTGCAGTTGCACCGTTTGATTACGTTGCACTCGGTCACCTGCACCGTCATCAAAACCTCAACACAGGCGGCTACCCCGCTGTTGTCTACTGCGGCTCACCAGAACGAATCGATTTTGGCGAACGAAAAGAAGAAAAAGGATTTTGTCTTGTCACCATCCAAGAAAAAAACAAAACGTCATACGAATTTATAAAAACACTGGCGCGACCCTTTTTACAAATCGACCATCACCTCAAAGCGGATAAAAATCAAACCGAACAGCTACTTGATGAGTTGAAAAAACATAACCTTGAGGGTGCAATTATAAAAATTAAGTATCACGTACCAGACGAAACAAAAGACACTGTCGATTTACAAAAAATCCAACGCGCATGTGAAAGCACACAACATCTGGTCGGCATTATTCCAATCAGAAATCTACAACTGCGAGAGCGTAGAACTGATTTAAAAGTTGATATGGACTTTCAACATCTTCTTGGCGCATACCTTGATACGAAGCCCGAGTTAAAAGAAAAAAAGAAAAAACTCCTTGAAAAAGCCGCACTTCTTTTTGAAGAAATAAAACAGTCACAAAAGGAACAATAACACTCAATCCGAACTGTGCAGGTTTAATTTACTGCGTATTAAATCACGCAAGCCAGAAGGACTGAGCATTTTTTTGAGATTCTCTTTTCGTTGAGCGGCTGCTAACTTTCGAACTTTTTTTTCTGATTCTTTTAAAAAAGTTTGCAGTTCATCGCCAAAAACATCTTCTGGTCTGTATTGCTCTTCCTCTTGCCCTGTTTTTTCAAGAGGAATTTGCGCTTCTTCTTTTAAAAATTTGTGCACGTCTTTCATGCTCGTAATGCGCTGCTCAAAGTTTACCGTCTGAAGCAATCCACGTTTTGGTACGTCATCATCTTCAACCAAATCATTTTGTGCATTATGCAACGCCCGTTTAAATTTTAAAAGCGCCCGAGCGTTCCGTGCATTTATCAAAAGCGTTCTGACTTTTTTTTCGTTTTCTAGATCTTTCAAAAGTGTTTTTTGTTCTTTGCTTCCCGATAAACCAACAAGATCCGTAGCAATTTGATGATTTTTTTCTGCCTCCTTTTCCAGCTCAATGAGTTTTTCTTCAGCCTGATCAAAACCACCAAACATACCTACGAGATCCTGAATTATGTCAGCAGCACCTTTTTGAGCAAATTTTAAAAGAGCTTCAACCATCGCCTTATCTGAAATTCCTTTGCCGGTAACAAATGCATTAATCACCTTGGCCCATTCTTCCTTGGTGTAACGCTGTGCATAACCGTAACGCCAGTCAAACAACAAACCTGTAATACCAAAAATAGCTCCCCAAAGTCCAGCCTGTTTCCATGAGCCTTCAATCACTTTAAGCTTGCCTAAAATTTTTACCCCTGCAGCCCCCGAAACCGCACCAAGCGTCCCGGCAGTCATTCCTTCTGCATACGTATCGACATTAGATTTTATTTTTGTTTTTTGTGCACTTTTTGAAAAAGCAGCGCTTGGAGAAAATAAAAAGAGTGCAAAAAAAATGGGTAACAAAACTTTCTTCATCCTTTTTCTCCCGAAAAAACTTACCGCTTCTTTATTTTCAAAATACCTCCAATGTCTTGCAACAATCCACCTTCAAGGGCATACCATATACTTACTAACCCATAGACAGTTGCAAATGCAATCATACCAAGCAGATAGCCCTTGAAAGGCATAACCAAAAGTCCAAATAACGAATTAAACGCGATAGCGCTCCAAAACATGAACTCTAAAATCCACGGTTTTTTGTAAAAAAAAGAAAGAAGCAAACCGATGTTTGCAAAAATCAGTAGGTAGTAAAAAATTACACCAAGCTTTGCAAAAAGCGTAAGACGTACAAATGAAAAATTATTCTGCACAAATTTGAGCACTTCTTGCTTAGTCACCTCTTCGTACGCCTTGGTTGGATAAACTGCGTTAGGATGGGATTCCTCTACCTTTTTCACAATCACACTATCGTCCCATTTAATACCAAACTTGTTGTCCAAAAATCCTAAGCCTGCATAGATGCTATGCCAAAATACATGTCTTGGTTCAAATGTTTCGTACGTATCACCAAAAAACTGTCTTCGTTCTTTCAGCACGCTATTGAAATGCAAAAAAGGGATCAAGATTCCGGCCAGCAAAACAGCAAGTAACGTAACCTTTTTTTTCCATTGTGCTGAAAGGAAAAAGAGAATTCCCAGACATAAAAAAAGAAGTACGCCAACACTTGAATGCAAACGAATGTAATGAGACACTCCAATTGAAATGCCAGAAAAAAATATAAATAAAAAAAACGGAATCGTTACACGATTTTTTTTTAGAAAATAAAGTGCCAACGGAATAACCGCCATAACAATTGCCGTCTGAACCAAATACACATCAGTCAAACCACGACACGCAAGAACCCAAAATATAAAAAGACCCGCAGAAGAAATTGCTCGAAAAATCCACGACTTGCTCAATAAAAAAAAACCAATCAGTGCAAGCACAAGAGATGTAAAAACCATACCGTGAAAAAAAATATAAATTGCTTGGTCAAGTGATATCCCAAAACACCTAACAAGCTTGGGAACAAAGTAGTATAGACCAATATCATCACTTATACCGGACGGAAAAAATTGAACGCCATCACTATCAATAAGTTGCAAGCCAGTTTTTTCGAAACCAAGCAAAACCGCTTTGAGGGTATCATAACGACAAGACATAAGAGTTATCATGAGATACCCTCTTTCTTTTTTTCACCTGTAATTTTCTTTTCAATCACATAAAGCGGTCTTCCTTTTTGTTGCTCACATAGCCGTCCGAGGTAAAGGCCAAACACCCCCAGTACCAGAAACTGAACACCAATCATGAATAGCAAACAGGTTGCCAGCCACATAGCAAAACCATACCCGACACCGAAAAATAATTTTGCAGCTAGAAAATACGTACCCAACATAGTGCTAGAAAAAATAATGAGCATCCCGATGTACAAACTTATTTTTAGAGGAAACGTAGAAAAACCGGTTATACCACTCCATGCAAGATGCAGAGATTTTTTCCACGTGTAACTTGGCGCACCAGAAAATCGCTCGTAATAATTACAGGTAACAAATGCATGCTTAAATCCTGTCCATGCAGCAAGTCCTCGCAAATATGGAGATTGCTCCTTGCTTGCGCAAATGATGGCAAGAACTTTTTTATCAATCAATCTAAAATCACTAACATCACGCGGAATTTTTACATCAGAAATGCGATCCAAAATTTTATAAAAAAGTTTAGCACACGTACGTTTTAAAAAATTATCCTTACGATTAATTTTTTTTGCATACACAATGTCTGCGCCGCTTTCCCATTTTTCGAGCATCTGTGCAATAAGTTCTGGCGGATGCTGCATATCCGCATCCATAGAAACAATCACATCACCACACGCCTGGTCATACCCTGCCCGCAACGCAATTTGATGTCCAAAATTTCGGCTGAAAGAAACCCCTTTAACTCCAGAATCTTTTTTTGCAATTTGTTTTATAAGTTCCCAAGTCCGATCATAACTTCCGTCATCAGCAAAAATAATTTCATACGTATACAACTGACCAAAAGAGCGAAGCACCTGCACAAGTGCATCATATACCGTTGCAATGTTACCTTCTTCATTGTAAACAGGAAGCACAACTGAAATTATTTTCTTCTTCATGCACGTGTATTTTTTTGTTTTTGCAATTCGATTGTCATAAACCATCCAACGCTATTCCAGCCACAAAAACAAGCCGCACAGTATGCAAGCCACCGAAAAGGTTTTGATTTATAGTACAAAAGATCATGACTTGTTACCGTTGCCTTGAGTTGTTTAATGTGCACGGAATATTTTGATAAGATATGTTTTATTTCTTTTTTTGTATACGCCTTTGTTCCAGGACTTTCTTGGTTGTTATAAAGCACGGTAGAAACTGTTTGAAATGGTCTTCCCTTAAAAAGACCCGCAAGCAAATATCGATAAAATGCAAAAAGAGATCTGCGATTGTAGATCATCAATTTTATGAAACCACCAGGTTTTGTAACACGAACAAGTTCTTGCAAACAACGCTCCATGTTTGGCGAGTGATGAATAACACCCCAAGAGTATGCACAGTCAAAAAAATTATCTTGGTACGGCAAATTTTCTGCATCTGCGACACGAATCTCTTCTGCTTTCAATTCATCTAACTCCAAACGAGCCTGTACATTTTCAATTGCCTCTTGTGTCAAATCTATGCCATAAGCCTTGGCTCCAGACCTCACCCACTGCACAAAATCGGTTCCCGCACCAACACCAACTTCTAAAATCTTTTTTTTGTAAAATCGAGAAAACTGTGCAAACGCAAAAATTTCTGGCTCAACTTTGTAGCGACTGAATTCTATTTCTTGAAAATAATTTTGGGAAAACTTTTTTTGATCTGTATGTTCGGTACCACAACTTGACTTATTCCAGTAGCTGCGCACCTCTTCTTTGAGTTGCTCATTATCCACAGTAGCTCCCGTTTTTAAAAAAATTCAACGGTGACTTTTTTAAAGACAAAATTTCTTCTATAACTCATAGGATAACATAAACAGACTGGAGTAAACATGCCCCAACAAGTATCGCAAAAAAAAGGAATTTTAGTTGAACTGAAAAAGTTAGCCCACTCAAAAATCGTAAAAAATTTTTTCATTTATTCATTTGGATCTCTTTTGGTTCGTGGCATCAGTATTTTGTTTGCCCCCATCACGATGAGCATTTTAGATCCAAGTGATTATGGAATCATTGCACTTTCAAACAGTTTTGTCGGAATACTCGCAGTGCTTTTTGGACTGGGACTGCGCGGATTTCTCTCTATGGAATATTTTCATCTTGACTCTGCACAACGAAAAACAACAATCAATAATATCATTTTTCTGTATCTTGCAGTCAGTGTTCCGCTTACCTTTTTTTTCTGCTTGTCTCCCGGAATCATAAACAAGTTTATTTTTTTTAACAAAACACAAAACACGGTTGTTGTACTTGGATTGCTGTACGCCTTTTTTTCATTCTTTACGGAACTATTTTACAATGTTTTAGGGTACCGGGAGCGAGCATCAAAAATGGCCATCGTACAGATTTTTTCCGCAGTTTTAACTATCGGAATTACCCTATTTTTTTTGTTACATCTTAAATGGGGAGTGCTTAGCATTATTGCGGGACAACTTATCGGAATTATTTTTGTATATTTTTCCGCACTTCACTCCTACTTTAAAACCTCTTGCCATCTACATATAGACTTAAAAAGTTTTTCTCTGTCGTACGGAAGATATCTAAAAATAGGAGTTGCGTTCATTCCGGGAAATCTCTGTGGATGGATTCTTGCATCGGCAGATCGATGGGTGCTTGCTCGTCACGCGGGAATGCACGACGTAGGAATCTACTCAATTGCCGCAGTATTTGGCCAACTGTTTCAACTTTTAATTCTTCTTCCAACAACGCGAGCATATGTCCCCGCAGCACTTAATAAGTTTGCAAAAAACAAAAAAAACCTTCGAGAATCAAACAAATGGAATTGGAAAAATATGATCGCCAGTATGCTGGGACTATTTGTGCTTATTTCTCTCGGATACCTTATCTGCAAACCAATTCTTCATTTCATACTTCCACAACGATATCAACCAACTATCGGTTATATCTGGCTTATTTTAATGGGGTACATATTTTTGTTGGGAGAACAATTTACCTCTATTCCCATCCTTTTTCATAAACGAGTGCGCTTCCATGCGCTTTCACTTTTTGTACCATCCCTTCTGAACCTTGGACTCAATTTTGCGCTGGTTCCTTATTTCAATATCACCGGTTGCATCCTTGCAACACTCGTCTCATACGCATGTTATTTTTTCATTAAACTTGCTTACGGTTTTTATCTACAAAAAGATTCAGTGGGGTTTTTGGATAAATGAAAGAATTTTTTTCGTATGCACATGCCACGTATATTTTTTTTCTGTTTTTTGGCGCACATTATCACCTAGAATCTTTTTTTGCTTTTCGTCGGTCTGCGCTAAAAAACAGGCAGCCTCAATAAATCCTTTGATGTCATGTGGCGGCACAAGAATACCAACTTCACGGGTAAACATTTTTGATTTGTTTTTTAGATCATCCAATTTCACTGCAGGTTCAAGCAGTTCCGAAAGTTGTTCTAGATCGGATGCAATAATCGGTTTTGCCAAACTCATGTACTCAAACATTTTTGTTGGCGATCCAAAAAAACGTGAACCATCTTTATTTGCCAAAGTTGGCGATAAAAACGCATCACATGCTGCTAAATAGTTTGGAGCATCCGATTGCACAACAGTCCCTGTCAACGTTACAAAACGTTTTTCTATTCCCGCGTTTTTGAGTTCATCTTTGAGATACTGCAACAAGGGGCCAGAACCAATCAATAAAAAATGAACGTGCGGATGCCTGCGCACCACTTCTGGGATCATTGCCGCAATGGTCTCAATTCCATGCCACACAGAAAATGAACCAATAAACCCAAAAACAAATTTGTCCTGCAATCCCAGAGCTCTTCGCATTTTTTCACGATCATCTGAAAGAACGATAGGATCAAACTTTTTTGTGTCAACTCCATTCGGGTTTACTAAAATCTTTTTTTCATCAACTCCAGCTTCTACTAAAAAATCTTTCAACGCCCCTGAAACAACAATGATGTGCTTTGCATATCGTAGATTAAAGTTCTCAATCCAACGAATTGCAAAGCTAATACGAAACCGCCCCGGATCTTGCCAATGCTTATCTATCCATGCCTCTGAACCATTAAATTCTAAAACAAGTGGCGCTCGCTTACACCACGCAACAAGCGCACCTACAAAATTAAGCAAGCCATACCGTTGATATACAAAATCTATTTTCTTTTTTCTTAAAAAAAACAGACAACGCGGGATGAAAAAAAAGTTTGAAATCAGACAATTTAAACGAAACCCCAATTTCGCAAAAATTTTTGGCTGTTTTAAAATGTAAAACTCATCGCAATCAACTGTCTGAATCATATCAAGCATGGCTGCAGATGCACACAACACACGTAAGCCAAAACCACAAAAACTTTCTAATACACCCAGTGTATGTGCAACAGAACCTCCCGCTTTCAAATCTTGTGCATACAAATCGGTTCTTAAATAAAAAACAGTTTTTCGTCTTTCAACCTTTTTATTTTTGCTGTGCATCGTACCCCATTACATTTTGCAAAGCCCACAAGTGACAAGAAAAATTAAATCCCGGCTGTTTACTTTTTTCCAATATTTCTCTTACTTTTTCAACGTTTATATACTCTTGCCAACCGGAATTTTCCATCATGTCGTGCAAATACGGAAGAAAAAATTTTCCTTGCTTGAACCAGCGACTCGTTGGCGCTGCAAAGCCCATTTTTTTTCGGTAAATTACGTCATGTGGCAAAATGCCTTCACACGCCTTTTTTAAAATATATTTGGTAACCCCTTTTTTGTACTTTAACCGTGCAGGAACCTGCAGTGCAAACTCAACCAGCTTGTGGTCAAGAAATGGAACGCGCCCTTCAACCGACGTTGCCATGGTCATTTTATCAACACGCATCAAAAGCAGTTCAGGAAGGCGTTGTTGCAACTCAAGATAAATCATTTGTTTTAAAAAATCAGCACTGGAATCAAGCTGATTTAATTTTTTAAGATGGTACGCAACTACCGCATAACTATCGGATTCCTGACTAAATCCTGGATATATTTTTTCGATAATAGGATCGTGTTTTTTTTCTGTACGTACCAACTGCGATTCACGCTTCATTGTTTCGGTAAATACAACAGCTCCTCCCCAAAACATTGCGCGGTCTTGAGCCCAATTGTTGACCAATTCAATTCTGTTTAAACTATTTGGAAATAATGAAGAAAAAAGGTTGGCAGCTTGCTTTCGCAAAAAAGAAGGAACAAGTTTTTGTGATACCTTCCACGTTTTTCTCGCATTCAAAAATTGTGCGTACAAATTGTAACCACAAAACAGTTCGTCAGAACCCTCACCTACCTGTACAACCGTAACACCAGAATCTTTCAGAAGTTTTGAAACGTAGTAAAGCGGCACACAGACACAATCACCAATCGGTTCATCTTGGTGATAAACCATTTTTTGGAAAAAATCGAACGCCTCTTTTTCTGTAATAACTATTTCGTGATGCTGGGTACCAAATTGTTTGGAAACTTTCCGCGCCCATTCAACCTCACTGTATTCCGGCCCATCAGAAAACGAAACGTTAAATGTTTTTACCTTGTCAGTAAATTCTGACATCAACGCAACATTTAAACTGGAATCTATGCCTCCAGATAAAAATACACCAAAGGGAACGTCTGACATCATTCTTTTTTTTATTGATTCACGCAAAAGACTGCGAATGTTTTCTATGCAAAACTGTTCATCATAAAATTCTTTTGGTGTGTGGGTGTTAACAATTGGTGTGTACCATTTGTGGAAACTGACGTTGCGGTTTGTATCAACTTTTACATAAAAACTTGGAGGGAGTTTGTAGATTCCTTCGTACAACGTCATTGGTGCAGGAGTAACCAAAAACGTAAGATAGTGGTGCAGCGCAGTGCCGTTAATATTTTTTTGGATCCATGGCAACTGCCACAACGCTTTTATTTCTGACGCAAAACTTAAAATATTTCCCTGCAAAGAAAAATAAAGCGGTTTAATGCCAATTCTGTCTCTAACTAAATACAGCTCGTTTTTTATTTGATCAAAAATAACAACGGCAAACATGCCATCAAGACGCTCAAGACACTGTATCCCCCACTGCTTGTATGCATGTACAATTGCCTCGGTATCAGAATGCGTTTTGAATGTATGCCCAAGTGCTTCAAGCTCTTTTTTAAGTTCACGGTGGTTGTAAATTTCTCCGTTACAACAGACTACGACGGTATTGTCATTGTCCACCATCGGTTGAAATGCCGCCTGTGATAAATCGATGATACTCAAACGACGATGTACCAACGCAACCGCATGTTTTTCTGAAACCCAGGTGCGGTATCCATCTGGCCCGCGATGTACAAGCACATTTTGCATTTTGTGCAGAAGATTTTTGTCTATAGAAAATTGTGAATTAGAAAGGTTACAAAATCCTGCAATACCACACATGCTCACCCTCTTTTTGTGAATTTATTTTCTTTCATTTTGCTAAACCGCAACTGAAACAAAGAAAAAAACATATTAAATCCATCATGCAAACGGAATCTGCTTTCACCAGGATCACAAACTGTTACCGGAACTTCTTTAAGTATAAACCCATATTTTTTGCACAAATACAAAAGTTCAATATCAAACACCCATCGTTTCATCGTGAGCTTGTCAGCAACCGCTTCAACAACCTGTCGTTTAAATAATTTTGCACCACATTGAAAATCCTTATACTTGATCCCAAAAAGCAAATGAATCATTGGGTGATAGAAAAAAACTCGCCCCCATTTTTTTATTCGTGGATTCGGAGGATAAACGTGCGACTCAGATACGTGTCGACTTGCAATAGCACCATCAAAAGTTCCAACCTGCACAATCAACCGATAAAAAGATGATGGCCCAATGGCCATATCTGCATCAACAAAACCGATAAGATCATTCTTTCTTGTGAGTGCATCTTTAAAACCTACCGCAACTGCAAGCCCCTTTCCTGCTTGCGGCAAATTGATAAAGCGTATGGTTGGACAATCTTGCTGAACAGTCTGTACAACCTGCAACGTATTGTCGGTGCACCCATTGAGTACTACAACAAATTCGTGATTAATTTTTTTTTGTTCAAAAAAAGAAACGTACGCTTGCAGCGTACGCTCAATTCGCGTCGATTCGTTGTGAGCAGGAATAATAACACTTACTTTCATTTTTCCTCAATCACCTGAATTTAAACTTTTTCATCGCAAGTAAACTCATGCCCAATAAAATCCATCCGTGCAAAAAGCGCCTGATTTGTGTTGAACCATACACTCGGTTTTTGTAATGCACCGGCATGTCGATAATTTTTAAGTGTAACTTTGCCGCGCCAAACAGGAGATCAAAATCCCCAAATGGATCGAAATTTCCAAAGAAGGCGCGGTTTTTTACAATCTTTTCGTAATCCGTTCTAAACAAAACTTTTGTGCCGCACAGTGTATCTTTGAGCCGTTGGCTCAACAGCCAAGAAAACAACACACTGAAAAAAAAGTTTGCAAGCACATTTAAAAAACGCATCGCTTGCGATTCCATGCCGTAGACTAATCGAGAACCATTTATCAGCTCTCCTCTTCCTTGCACAAGCGCATGCGCAAACTTTGGCAACTCTTCGGGCGGCACGGTCAGATCGGCATCAAGAATCATAAAAATGTCACTTCTTGCGTGTGCAAATCCTTTTCTAACGGCATCACCTTTTCCTTTGCCATCTTGTAGCAACAGAGAAATATTTTTTTCTGGATACTTTTGTATCACCCGTTTAATTTCTTCTCGTGTACCGTCATTAGAACCCCCTTCTACAAAAATCAGTTCTGTTTTTTTTCCCATCTGCGGACAACGCAGTACTGCAGACTCAATATTTCCTTTTTCGTTCCTGCAAGGAATTACCACGGAAACAAAAAAGTTTTTCAGGTCTCGTTCAGGAAGTAGCGGACGCGCAATGGTTACTTGATGTAAACATAATCGACAAACAAGTGGAATGTGCACAAAAAAAGAGTTGAGTATGGTTGAAATAAGCGGAATGTACATCGGTAGCAACGTGTGTCTGTAGGTAGTAACCGTTTCAAACCCCGCAAGATATAAAAAGTTGTGCATATCTTTTTGAGAAATCCAGTTTTTAAATCGGGTAGGCCTTCTGAGTCCCAGCTTCTGTGTTGCCCATAAAACCGGCTCCCAAAAATAAGAATATGTATCAACAATGATGCGTGTTGCGTGATTAGAAAAACGACGCAGCTTTAAAAAGAGATCTTGTATGTCATCTTGTTCCATGGTGACCGACGTCAAAATAATGTAATCAAATGTTTGTTGTGGAATCTGATCAATATCACCAAAATAAAACTGACAATGTGGATGGTTGCTTTTTGCAGCTTCTAGCGCATCAGCGTCATCATCAAGCCCGACACCAACAAACGGCGTAACGCCATGAAGCAGATATCCATTTTTACAATTTATCTGCAAAACACGAGCATCTTCTGGGATAAGAAATCGGTAAAATTTCAAAATACTTTTGTGATAGTACCGATTTTTTTTAAGCCAATACTCAAACGGTCGTTTCTTTTTTTTCGAACGTTTTTTTTCTTGTGCACAATCAGAATTCTCTACTCTTCCCAAAGGAGAAATAAAACTCTTGTTGTGATCTTTTTGTTTTTTCACCTGTATAAAAAAATTTAGTCATTAAAAAATGCAGCAACATCCACAGTGTCACTTACCAAGGTTGTTGTTTTAGAATAACGTTTATATGTAAATTTATATTTGAATGAAGGTAATATTTTTTTATAGTTATAGCCCCGCTGCTCGGTATCGTGTACAACAAATATATCTGTATTTTTTCTTAAACGTTTTATGTCAACTATACGTCGTTCTGCTGGTGCGTGATCAATAAGAACAACGCTCCAGTGCACGTCAGCTCCCACCTTATCACAGTCCTCTTCAGAATTTACATAACAAAATTGGTGCCAATCACGCTCAAGATCCAAGAAAAAATTCATCCATGCTTCATCTGTTTCAGCGCTAAGAAGAAAACGGTTTTTTTCTGCACATATTGCATGCAGCAGCGGCGTACTAAAATCACCACATCCCATCTCCAAAATTGGACCATCAGTATTCATTACTGCTGTGATAAGAGGCGCCATATGGGTTCCATACGATGATTTGTTCGCAATAGGACGCCCCTTTGCCTGTACACCAACCACAAAAAAACAAAACAAAAAAGAACAACAAAAAAGCTTACTTCTGTTCATAGAAATTTCCCAACGATATTTTTTATACACATAAACTTCGTTAAAATTTATTCCTCCCATAAATATTTGTACTTCTCTATGATCAAGTCCCGCTCTATCCATTTTCTTTGTCCCGGTCCAGTTGAAAGACCTCTGGGACTGTTGTAATAAAGACAATAAAACTCAGGAATTCTTAAAAAAATTGCACCACCACTAACCGCACGACACCACATCTCCCAATCACCCGCACATTTGAAGAATTCATCAAAATAGCCATACTTTTCGTGCATTGTTTTTCGCCACATCGGATTACATCCAGGCAAACAATCTTTCATATGTTTTCGGGAAAAATTTATTCGCCGAACTTCATATTTCGCACTATTTTTTTCAAACGTCTCATTCGGTTTATGGGTCATTAAAAAATCAGAATACACCAAATCAATTTCTGGATTCTCTTCAAGAGCATCCATGTATTTTTCGTAACAACAAGGGGAGAGTCGATCATCAACATTTGCATTTGTTATATACTTGCCACGCGACATTTTTATTGCAATGTTCCACACCGCATACAAACCAGGATCCTCATCAAGTTTTAGGTATACAATGTTTGGATACTCCTCAAGATACGGTGAAATCACCTCTTCTTCATTCTCTGGAGAATTTGCATTGATGATAATCAGTTCGCACTGATCAAACACAGTTTGTCGAACAATATCTTCCATAAAACCGTGAATGTATTCTTCACCTTTGTATAAAGAAGTAATAATTGAAATTTTAGGATGGCTTATAGAAAAAAAAGAGAAAAAAAGAAGAAAAAAAACGAGGACATTATTTTTTTTCACGTACTCCCCTTATACCTTATATACTGTCTTATCTTTTTGTCATCAAACTTTTTTGTCCCTATCACATACTTCGCTCGTACAACAAAATCCTTGTACACGCAGGGAATGTACTTCCCATCAAGAACAATACGCGCTTGATCTTTCCAGGCAAAATACTCTAATCCCAATAACCTTGCTTGTATGCTAAACAACGTTTGAGCATGCCGAGAAGTACCGAATCCATCCGGCGCTGTCCCATCATCAATAAAATGGATAAGGTTATGGGTAAGCTTGTAAAGCGGGATAACAAAATCTTTTTGCATATTTTTTGTAAGCCCAATAAAATTTCCGGCAAGTCCCTCAACTGATTCATCAAGAATCCAACGTCGCTCATCTGACATAAGATCAAATGTTTTTATTACATGTCTTGGAGTCATCCATACAATACTATGCCCACAACCTGTAAGTACATAATCATGCTTCCAAAGATGTTCAAAAACTTCATCTAGCGGCTTTAAAACCATAAGACCGGCATCCAAATGAAGAATGTACGGGAACATATCAAGCGCCTGTTTTAACACGACAGGCTTCCACGCATACCACCCCCGAGCTCTTTTACCTCCACAATCTACCTGAACCTTCTTTAACAAATCCGGATGTGTCAGTTCAACCTGATGCACAGAAACTTTTTTTATGCATTTTAATTCATTAATCTGTTCTTTTGTAAAACCAAGATCAAAAACAGCAATTTCACCTAATTTATCAAAATTAAATTTATGTATAGTGTTAATAAGATTAAT
>Ga0180433_10003069_pt1 | contig 24938 bp, 23 predicted proteins | sample SS_ome_8_FD_132980 | JGI IMG/M metagenome (GOLD analysis project Ga0180433, IMG submission 132980) | Hypersaline lake sediment archaeal communities from the Salton Sea, California, USA - SS_1_D_1 metaG | ecosystem: Environmental > Aquatic > Non-marine Saline and Alkaline > Hypersaline >... | reverse complement strand
TTTCTTCATATATTTTATTTCCACTTCCATCCTCTGCTTTGATTTTATAAGTCCCTTGCATTGGAGTCTGTTTAAAATCGTCAAGATAAGCATAAACAGTGTGCAAACCACGAAGGTATTCTTCTGAAAAAATTACCAAACCATTTGGTTTTAAAACACTTAATGTTGCAGTACCAGAAATATTAAATTCAATTTTTACAGCGACAAATCCTTCATCATCAACAACATTCAAGGAAACAAGTTCCAATTCGGTATTTTGAAAGATAGTACAACCTGAAAAAAAACTTATTAATAAAAGGATTAAAATTAAAGACGTAATTATTTTCACTGACATACAACTTTCATTTTATTTTTAATAACTGATCCTAAACGTTTTATTCCCTCTTCTATCTGTTCATTTGTTGAGTATGAAAAGTTCAATCTCATTGAGCGACCACCACTTCCATCAACACAAAATGCCTTTCCATGTACATATGCAACCTTTTCTTTTAACGCATCTAAAAACATAATTTCTGTATCAATTCCTTCTGGAAGTGTAGCCCAGGCAAACATGCCTCCATCAGGTTTGTTCCATTCACAGTTCTCCGGAAAATAACTATTCATAGCTTCCATCATTATATCTTTTTTAGGTTTATACATTTCACAGATTTTCATTATATGAAGATCTAGTGAACCACTTTTAATAAATTCATCTGCAATGTATTGAGTAAAAGTGTTTGTACATAAATCAAGTGCCTGCTTGCATATAATCATTTTTCGGGTAAGTTCTTCATTTGCAATTGTCCATGCCAGTCGAAAACCCGGAGATAGAATCTTTGAAAAAGTAGACATGTAAATTACTCTACCCTCATCATCAAAAGCCTTTACAGGTTTTATTGCTGGAACATCAAAACGTAGTTTTCCATAGGGATCATCTTCAACAACGATTAGATCATATTCATTGGCAATCTCAATTAATCTTTTTCTTCTAGATTCCGGCATTACTACTCCTGCAGGATTTTGAAAAGTAGGGACAACGTATATGAATTTTGGAGTTACATTGTCATTTAGAAGTTCCTTAATTTTTTCTTCTAATACATCTACTATCATTCCATCCTTATCTAGAGGAATTCCAATCAAATTTGCTTCATAGCTTCTAAATGCGTTAATTCCACCCAAATAGGTTGGAAGTCCTACTAATGCAACATCTCCAGGATTAAGAAATATTTTACCGACCGTGTCAAGAGCTTGTTGCGATCCAGTAGTGATGATTACATTATCTTTGTTTGAATTAATACCATCCTTGCTGGAGCGTTCAACAATGGATTCTCTTAGATGATCTAAACCTTGAGTCGTACCATATTGAAGCGCAGATGTTCCATATTCATTTAAAACATGTGTTACGACACTTTTTAAATCATCAATTGGAAAAGATTTTGGATTTGGAAGCCCTCCAGCAAAAGAAATAATCTCAGGATCTTGCGTAACCTTTAAAAGCTCGCGAATTTCGGATTTTCGCATTTTTCCGGCTCTATCTGAATATAATCTATCTAAACTTTCCATAAGCCCCTCAACCCCCGGTAACTTATCCACTTTTATATGTGTTTCGAAAAATGGCTGAGTTGTTCGTATAACTATAAATCAATTTTTTTCCTTTCTGGAAACAACTCTTTTAAATGATCTTCAAAAGCAGGCATACATTCTATTGTATCAATATCAGAATTGAATCTATGAATAAAGAAAGCTAATTCTTCGTCTAATTTCATTTGGGCCTTATCGTCCCTAAACATGCGCGTTTTTATATCTGAATCGCTATTTTCCTCTACCATAATAACATACTTGAACCTATTATAACATTAATAAGCTTTTCTGATATTTTGCAGATATCTATTAAAATCACAAAATTTTTATAACAACCAAAGATTATTAATTAAGAAGGGGAATAAATTATGAAATATAAGAGATTGTTATTTTATAGCGTATTGATTGTATTTTTATTATTGGCTTCCAGTGGAATCAATGCTTTTAGTATGAACCTTGTACCACAAAATTACAATAAAAATAATTATACTGAAATTTTGACAATTTCAAAGCAGTTTTCAGCTCCTAATTTAAAAAATCAGGATAATTTTTTAAATATTTATTTGAAAGAAGCAAATTCATATATTAAAAAATCAGGTGAACCGGTAATACCTTGTTATAAAGAGACATTTGAATTTCCGCTTGGAACCCGTATTAAAGATATTGAATATTCATTTTCAGTAATTGAAGAAACCCAAATATCAAAGGATATATTTCCTGCAAGTAAACCAGGAATTTATCAAAATGAACAATCTAGTTATTCAATAGAAAGAAAAGATTTGGTATACAAAAGTGACCGATATTACCCTGAAAATTGGTATTCTTTTAAAACAACTGGTGGATTAAATAAACAAGATGAACTAACAACATTTTTAAAAATACAATTAAACCCAGTTAGATATAACCCAGTTAAAAAGACTTTACAATCTGTAAGTAATATTAAATTAAAAATAACCTATGTAAAACCCACTGAAAATATTTTTAATAACGATGAATTTGATTTATTGATTATCTCCTATGATTTATACACCCATCAACTTAAACCGCTTGTAGAACATAAAAACAGTCATGATGTAAAAACCAAACTTATTTCTTTAAGTAGTATTAATAAAAACACATCTTTAGATGGTAAAGACTCTGCAGAAAAGGTTAAATTTTTTATTAAAGACTCTATTGAAAAATGGGGAATAAAATATGTAATGTTAGTAGGGAACTTTAAGAAATTCCCAACAAGAAAAACACATCTTGAAACTGATGCAGGTGGTCCTTATGAAGAGCTAGAATTTGCTTGTGATTTGTATTATGCCGATATTTATGATTCAGAGGGCAATTTTTCAAGCTGGGATTCTGACGAAGATGAAAACTATGGAGAATGGCCATGCAGCAATGGAATGGAAGATTTAGTTGATTTATCACCAGATGTGTATGTTGGTAGATTGGCCTGCATGCACTATTTTGAAGTTAAAACAATGGTTGATAAGATTATAGAATATGAAACTAAGGCAAATAACTCAGATTGGTTTAATACAATGATTGTTTGTGGTGGAGATACATTTGACAAAAGTTGGGAAGGCGGAACAGATTATGATGAGGGTGAGGTTGCAAATGAAAAAGCATTGGAATATATGAACGATTTTGACAATGTAAAGATATATGCTTCTCTTGATAATCTTACAAATCAAAATATTCACGATCAAATCAGTAAAGGGGCAGGATTTCTGTATTTTGTTGGACATGGAAATCCAAAACATTGGGCAACACACGAAAATGGAGATTATCAGAACTGGACTGAAGGAATATCAAATCGAGATATGCTTAAATTGACAAATGATGGACAATATCCTATTTTGATGGTAGGAGGATGTCATAACAGTGAGTTTTGCACAACTCCCATCAATTTTATTAAAGGAGTTCTATCAGAAGGAATTGGATATTTCCTATATGGAAATGGTGTTTTTGGTTCATATTATCTATATAATTGGGTTCCCGAATGTTGGAGTTGGGTTTTTGTAAAAGCAAAAGGCGGAGGAGCTATTGCCTCAATAGGTAGTGTAGGATATGGTGGGGTAAGAATTGGAGATGATGATCACAATGACATCCCAGATTGTATAGAAGGATTAGATGGATGGTTTGAAACTCAATTTTTTAGGTTATACAATGAAGAAAATATTGATATTTTAGGCAAAACATACTATCAAACCTTAACAGATTATGTCAATAATTTTCCAGTTCATTCAGATAGATATGATGGTAAAATTGTAGAAACCCACGTTCTTTTAGGCGATCCAAGTTTAAAAATTGGTGGTTATTAAAAAAGATTGAAAAGTTTAGGTATTACAAGATCTTAATAACCAAGCTTTTCTAGGAATGTTATTATAAATCAAATAGGGATTCTCTACAATTGGTTTTCTAAATGCTTCCTGTTTTATTGCATCATTATTGTAAGACCAGTAGAATTTTCTCATAAATTTCCCTTTTTCTTTGAATTCTTCCCTTCTTAATTTTAGGAAATTTTCCTTATGTAATTCGTAAAACAATGAACGAGTATGTTTATCTATACTCATGTCCTCAATTTCTTCCTCTCCGTCAAAAATCTTATCAACAGTTTCAGCAAGGGATGATGCATCTTCATCGGTCATTTCAAATTTCTTTTTTAAAGCTTTAACAAATAAACCATTCATTGCAAATCACCACAATTTGATTTTGTAGATTAGCTTATAAACGGTTTATTGTACATCTATTACCTACTATCTTTACAGTTATTATCAAAATAAAAAATGAAAAAAACAATAGTCAAAAAATTTTAACTATTTTAATGATATTCACAACAACATGACATTATATATTTTCAAAGACTCCGATAAACAAGTCAAGATCGGAAAAATAATATGTCTTGCTAGAACCTATAAAAAACATGCTAAAGAAATGAAATCAAAAACTACCAAGGATCCAATACTATTTCTGAAACCTGAAAGTTCAATAATTTTCAATAATGACTCTATTTTAATTCCTAAACTTTCAAACTGCATTCACCATGAAATAGAGTTAGGTATTGTTATTGGTGAAAATGGTAAAAATATATCTGAAGAAAATGCAATGAATCATGTATTAGGCTACCTTGTTGGCTTAGATATAACAGCTAGGGATATCCAAACTGATGCGAAAAAAAATGGACATCCTTGGAGTATTGCTAAAGGGTTTGACACCTTTGCACCAATAAGTGATGTGGTTTTGAAAAATGAAGTAGTAGACCCATTGAATTTAGACTTAGAATTAAAGATTAATGGAAAATTAAAACAAAAATCAAACACAAAATATATGATATATTCAATACAAAAAATTATTGCTTTTGTATCCACCATTATGACACTAAAAAAAGGAGATTTAATATTAACAGGCACCCCCGAAGGCGTTGGTGAATTATTTGAAAATGATGAAATTGAAGCAAGATTAGGTGATATTTGTTATCTTAAAGTTAATGTAAAAAAAGAGTTATAAGATTACTTAATTTTATCTTTCAAAATGCAAGTTTTACATACATTTTGAGAAGTTGGCTCATTACATTTTATACATTTGTTTAAATTAGCAGGTGGATATTTCTTAAGCAATAGTTCTTTAATGCTCTCATAACTGTTGAGAATGCTATGTCTAGTACCTGGGTTATTATATTCTAGATTATCAATTATATCTCTAAAATATCGTCTTGATGCTCGAATTGAGTATGGGCAATCTGCATTGTGAAATTCAATATTTTTTAAAATTGCATACAACATATTTTCTTTTTCAGGAATTGACCGTAAAGGTAACATTCGAGGTACCAAACCCGGTTGAACCTTTTTATGAGGTCCTAATCTAGCAAGTTTTTGCATATCACCATTTACAAAATTCATTAAAATCGACTGGGCCATATCATCTAAATTGTGACCTGTGACAAGCTTGTCAATTTTTAGGTCTTTTGTTAATTTATTAAGACAAAATCTCCTAAAAACTCCACAATATGTACATTCGCCAAGCTCACCTTGAATTTTGGCAATATTATCCATTGTTGAGCCTATTGACTCTTTAAAAGAAATAATATGATGATCAATACCTAGTAGCTTACAATTTTTTATAGCAAACTTGATACTCTCATCTCTGTATCCTTTTATACCCTCATCCACAGTGATACCATATAATTTAATTGATGGACGACTTGAAAAGATGTTATTTATAATATGTAATGCAACAGTGCTATCTTTTCCTCCCGAAATTGCTATTCCAATTTTTGATTCAGTATCAGTTTTTCCTTGCTTTTTTATATCTTTTTTAACTCTTTTTTCAAAATATTCAATAAAATGATTTTTACACAAATGAGTTCCATTATATCTAATAAAAGTAACAGAAGGTTTTTTGCATTTAATACAACTAATTGCCATTATAATGACCTAAAAAAGATAGCTTACTGATAATTCAAATGCAACAATAGGATGTTCAAGATCAAATTGCAATATTGTTTTTGGGTGGATTTCACCAAAGAAACCAATTTCTTTGTTATCTTTAATAACTGAAGCACATCTACCTTCAATAAAAGCAGGATGATTTTTTTCTTTTATTGTATTTTTAATACCAATATCTCTAAGAATTGCTTCAACAATTGATTTACATTCAGTAAAATTTGATTTAGCGTCAATTTTTACTCCCGCAAGATTGTAAGTATTTTTTGCAGATTCATCAACCACAATTCCAATCTCGAATATTTTTTGAGGCAGTGGATGATGTCTATTTTCTCTAAGAAGTTTTAATAAAGATGGCAAAAGACTTGTACGTAAAGTCGAATATTCTTCACCAATAGGATTTTTTATTTCGACCTTTTTACCTATCTCCAACCCCATCTTTAAAAATTCATCTACCTCATTTGAAATAGTAAATGTAGTAACTTCATTAAAACCCAATCCAATAGTAATTTCTCTTAAACCATCCAATAAATCTCGATGTGAAAGAGCTTTTCCAAAGGTCAATGCTTTAGGAAAATCAGTTTCAAATTTATCATAACCATAACCAACAGCTACATCTTCAATTAAATCAATCTCATGTAAAATATCAGCCCTCCAAGCAGGAATATAAACAGAGATTATTTTATCATTTAATTGAGTTGAGGTGTATCCCATTTTTGACAAGCAATCAATAATATCTTTTTCTCCCATCCTGGTCCCAAGTATTCTGTTAACATAATCAATTGAAAGCTCTTTCTTAATTGGTTCAAGATTTGGTACAGAGAAAGAGCTTTCTTGCTCAATTACTGTTGTGGAATAAATCTGACCTCCACGTTCTGCTAGAGAAGTCACAACAATATTTAGTGCATGATTTATTGCTTTTTTGTCAGTACCGGTTACATCAATAAAAATTTCTTTTGTATACGGGATTACTTCTGTTAATCGACCATTAATAATTGGAGGAAATGAAAGGACATTATTATTTGCATCAACAATCAGTGGGTAACGATTAAAACCTTCTAGAATATTAGCATAATCAACACCTTTTTCATGTTTCTCCAAAATTTCTCTTAACGTCATATAATCATCTTTAGCCAAAGGAATAAATTGCACTGAATCAGGGTCAACTGCTTTATACTGGAACGGAGGTGTTACAGGCTCGAAATTATGTACGCCTATTGCCACTTTTTTTCTATTTCGTCCCAAGCCAAAATGAAGTTTCTCCTGCATATCCATAAGAGATGCGATTAATTCATCAGTCATTGTTACATTTTTTACAAGGGCAGTTGTAACAAAGGGTCTTACATCTTTTACAGATAGATCAGAATTAGTGACAACATCTGATTTTTCTATTTTATATTCTTTCAATCCAGTTTCAAATTCAAAAAAGGCCCTAGCAGCACGTGCAATTCCCTCTACGGAGGTTAAATCAGGTCTATTTGGGAAAAATTCTATACTAAATTCATCTCCATCGATCTTATCAAAATCACCACCAATCATTGGCAATCTTTCAACTAATTGATCTTTTGATATTTCATAACCCAACAAATCTATAAAATCATTATAATCAAATGTGACAATTGGCATATAAGACAGGTAAATATTTTCTTGGTATATTTGATTTTGGTGAAATCTTGTAATTCACTTTTACTGTGACAAAATTAATATATACAAATTATTATTGGTTTTAACAATTAATGAAGACATTAATATTAAATATTGATCGCGATGACGATCTGGGACGGAAGGCAAAGATAAAAAGCCCTATTATTGGTATTCAAGATAATGTTGATGCTGCAAATAAATTAGGGCGTGCTGACCCTGAAGATTCAGATCTCAATGCAATTTTTTTAGCTATTTCAACATTTGAAAAAATGAAGAAGGCTGGGGATGATGTTGAAATTGCCACTTTATGTGGGGACATGGATGTTGGAATAATTTCTGATAGACAAATTACTAAACAATTAGAGTATGTAATTCTAAAAACAAATGCTGAGGAGGTAATACTAATAAGTGATGGAGCCGAGGATGAGTATATTCTTCCAATTGTTCAGTCTAGATTAAAAATTAGCTCTATAAAAAGGGTAAATGTTAAACAAAGTAGGGAACTTGAAGACACTTACTATAAAATATTAAAACTTCTTGATGATGATAAGGTAAAAAAGCAGTTCTTACTACCCATTGCTTTAATTTTAATAGTATGGGCAATATTTGCTATATTTGACTTAGCAGCTGGTGGATTTGGAGCAATTCTATTTACATTGGGAATCTATCTAATGGTTAGAGTATTTAATTGGGAAAAGAATATATCTTTAGTATTTCATGAAATAAAATCAGGATTATTTACTGGAAAGCTCTCATTTTATACTTATATAATTGCTATGGTAATATTAGCAGTAAGTATTTTTTATGCATATAACAGAATTACATTCAACTCAGAGATACTCTGGGCACTTCCAGTTCTTTCTTTTTTAAACGATATAACATGGGGTATAGTAACAGCAGTAATAATTGCAGCTTTTGGTCGAGTGACTGATTTATATGTTAGAGAAAAGAAAGTAATCTGGTCATACTGGATAATACCTTTTTCCCTGTTTGCATTTGGTTTTATTGCCTCAGCCATTTTCAGTTCATTGTATGATTCCTTATTAGGGGAATTTACTATTGATCCTTTCTTGACTCCTTCTTTTATAGGTTATGTCACGGTTGGGATTTTAATTGCTTTTATTGGAGCAGTAACCTATCATTACATAAAAGAAGTATACATATCTGATGAAGAAATGGAGCTTAGTGATCAATCATTAGATATATTTGAAAAAGCAGAATAATTTTTTTCAAATAATTATGGTTACATTATTATATAGTAATACATTTACGCCAATCCAATTATGACAATGATAGATGGATTAATTATTTTCTTAACAATAATTATCTTATATTCAGTGATAGTTTTTATCCTAAACAGAAAAGGTTATTTTGAAAAATTCAACATCTCCTTTTTTGGACCTGCTTTAATGTTAAGGACGACTAAAGGTATAGATTTTCTTAAAAAATTAGCAAAAAAAGAGAGATTTTGGAAAGCATTTGGTAGTTCTGGAGTGGTTATCTGTTTTGTTTTTATGTTAGCAATGGTTTTATTACTTATTTGGCAGGTCTGGACGGTAGCTGGTTTCAATGCAGAACAAGTAGAACAACTTCCTGGGATTGAATTTATGGTGATTATTCCTGGAATAAATCCAATTCTGCCATTAGAATACATTTGGTATATTCTAATAGCTTTAGTCATAGGAATTATTGTTCATGAATTTTCACATGGAATATTAACCCTAGTGGGTAAGTTAAAAGTTAAATCTCTTGGGATATTATATATGATAATTCCACTTGGAGCATTTTGTGAACCTGATGAAGAAGAGCTTAAAAAGACAAAATTGCCAAAACGTATGCGAATTTATGCGGCAGGTCCAACAGCTAACCTACTTGTTGTATTGATAACAATTCTCCTTTTTTCGTTTGTCTTAATGTCCTCAGTCCAATTATCTGCTGATGGAGCGGTTGTATTTTCTGTTGATAAAAATTCGCCTGCAGAAGAGTTAGGAATTACTGCAGGTTCAACTATTATTTCCTTAAATGATTCAGAAGTAACAAATTATTCAGATTACGTAATTTTATTAAATAACACACGAGCAAATCAAACGATTGAAATCACCTATTTAACGGGTGATAAATCATATAACAAGCAGGTAAAATTAGAAGATAAATATATTGAATGGGGTAAAAGACCAAATATATATAAAAACAATAATGAAACCTTCAAAGGAAAAGGATACGTAGGAATTCCTTCATTTCTTAGAGATGATAGAAAAGTAGAACATTTGGCAATTTTGAAAAATCCTTTTAACAATTTTCCTGATGGTTTTTTATTTTTCTTTGTTTTACCACTGCTTGGATATTTTCAAGGTTATAATCCAATAACACATCCTTTTAATGATGCATATGTAATTACTGGATTTTTACAATTTATACCTTCAAATATATTTTGGGGCCTAGTAAATTTTATTTATTGGATTTTTTGGTTAAATCTAGCTGTTGCTTTGTTTAACGTTCTACCTATGGTCCCATTAGATGGAGGATTTCTCTTTAATGATGCTTTGAGATCTTTTATTAAAAGAATCAAAAAAGGAATATCCGAAGAACAAAGAGAAAAAATGGTTAAAAATGTTACACTAGTAATATCATTAATTATTTTATTTTTAATTATGTTTCCTTGGTTGGTAAAATACATTTATTAGAAAAAAAAATCTATTTTACCAAATCTGCCCCTTTTTCGATGTTAACCCTACATGGTGTTGACAATTTCATGCCTGCTTTTCTAAGTGCATTTTTTGCTGGAGCTAAATTCTGTTTCATTGTATCAACAGTCATTATTATCTGATCAACATCAACTCGCGCACATGTTCCAACGTTCTTACCATAAGATGATCTCATTCCTTGAGAAACTCTATCTGCCCCAGCACCTGTTGCCTGCTTATTTTCACGTATTATTACATGGGGATATAATCTCACTTGAAGTCTATAATTGTTTGAACCAACAGCTTTTTCCATTACTCTATTTGCTGAAATCCTAGCCGCTTCGAGTGAATTGTGTCTAAGTTGACATGCTTCGTTTGCAATTAGGGATAACCTTAACGGAAAATCACCTTTTTTATTTCCCATGTCAAATTGGGTTATTCTTGAAGCAGGTACACCACCAACAAACTCACGTCTAGTTGTTGGTTGTCCCCTTATGTATCTGTACATACTACCTGGTTTTCTTGCCATTATCAATGCCTATTTTATAGATTATAGAAAAATCGAAATAAATATGTTATATAAAAGATTTTGTAAGAAATTAATCATATAAATTTTTAATACGTTGATATTAAAAAAATCAAGGTTTTTTATTTAAAAGCCATTTAATGGCTTTTTCTTGTTCAGAAAACATACGAAAATTAGCACCTCTATTTTGTGCAACTGTTTCAGTAAATGAGTCTATATTCTTTGGATTCCCAACTAATGCAATTTTTAAATGTTTACTACCATATGTTTCTGCAATATATTCCCCAATTTCATATCTATCATAAGTGCTTAGTTCATATTTAAAATCAGTACAATCTAACAAAATTATTGGACAATCATATTTACTACTAGCCTCAATTATCTGGTCAAAATCTTTAAAAGCGTCCTTACCGGGATATTCACCCATGAGTTTAAAATGTATGTAATCATCTTTTTTTATAACTTCTGTTTCTATACCCATCTCTTTAAACCTTGAATCCTTTATTTATTTTTAACCTTTTTCATTAAAAAATTGTTTTATAAAAAATAATGAGATAGATAAAATTTGGGTTTATTAAGGGAACAATAACCTTTTGACCACAACCTTTAAAACATGAATAAGATTGCGTAGTTTAAAGTCTTGAGAGATAGTGAAAACAAATGAGTGATAAAATAGTAATGCCCGGTGATGACCTATCAACTTCAGAAGAGTTGTTACCTGGAGAAGGAACTTTCGAAGAAGATGGTATTATTCGAGCTGCGATTTTTGGGAAATATACAGTAAATTCTGCATCCAGAAGAGCAGAAGTAAAACCTATTACAAGTACCCCTGTTTTAGTAAATAAGGGGGATATTATAATCGCCAGGGTTGATAATGTTAAATCATCCATGGTTGTTGCAGAAGTCTTGCATGTTGTTGGAAAAAACAGAGGAATATCCGGTGATACTCTTGCAACATTACATGTTTCAGAGATATCAAAAGGATATGTAAAAGATCCATCAACAGAGTTTGGTGTTGGTGATTATATTAGAGCAAAAGTCACACAAGTAAAACCAAGCATACAACTTGATACAAAAAGCCCTGATCTTGGTTCAATTAAATCACTATGTACAAAGTGTAGACACGCTCTTGTAAAAAAAGGAGATATGCTTGAATGCGAACATTGCGGAAACAAGCAAAAAAGAAGAATAACTAATGATTATGGTAATGTTGATTTGAATAAGTTGTGAGAATAATGGTAAAAGATGATAATGAGAATTTCAAAAAAATTAAAAGCACGAAAAATGAACTTGAAATTGAACTAAATGAAGAATTTGAAAATATTCTTAATCCTATTACGCACGTTCTTTTAGAGAATAAGGATGTGGAATATGCATCGTGTTTATCAGATCATCCTTTGGCAAATAAAAGACGATTGTTTATTCGTATGAAAAAGGGTACGCCAGATGATGCATTGAAAAGTGCAGTCAAACATTTAAAGGAAGAAATGAAAAAGCTCAGTAAATCTATTGAATAATTATACAATTTTTAGAATGATAGTATCAGATTTTGAAAAAAATATTGGTATTGAGACTTATTTTACCCCATACCCAGGATTGAATGGAAAACTTAGAACGGTTACTGAGGATTTCATCGTAAATGAAATATTCGCTTATCCTGAGGAAAAAATAGATGGTTTATTTGTAATAGCTGAAGTATCAAGCAAAAATTGGGAAACTCATCGATTAGTAAGAGAATTATCAAAAAAATTACGCATATCTAGAAATAGGATACAATTTGCAGGAACAAAAGATAAAAGATCTTACAGCTCACAATTAATGTCTTTTAGAAATGTTAATAAAAAAGATTTGTTAAATCTAAGATTAAAGGATGTAATTATTGAACATATATATAATTCAGATAAATCGGTAACTATTGGAAAACTTCTTGGAAATAAGTTTGAGATAGTTGTGAGAGATATTGACAAAGGGATACAAAGGGAAAATATCGAAAAAATTTTTTCACATTTATCTAAAAATGGTGGTTTTCCAAATTTTTATGGTGTACAAAGATTTGGAGTGACACGTCCAATAACCCACATTGTTGGTAAACATCTAGTAAAGGGAGATTTTGAAAACGCAGTTATGAGTTATGTGGCAAATCCCATAAGTGGTGAAAATCAAGAATCATTTGCCTTGAGAAAAGAATTGGAAAAGACTAATGATTTCTCAAAAGCTTTCCATGAATATCCCAATTATCTTAACTTTGAAAAAGCTATGTTGATCAAATTGATACATGATCCTACCGATTTTGTGTCAGCATTCAAGGAACTTCCAAAGAATCTTCAGACAATGTTTATTAATGCATATCAATCATTTTTATTTAATAAAATTTTAAGTATGCGAATTTTAAACAAAATTCCATTAAATAAGGCTGTTGTCGGAGATTTAATAATTCCTATTAGAGATGGAAAAATTGATCATGGATATATTCCAGTCAAAGAATCTAATCTTGATAAGGTCAATAAACAAATCTCCAAGAAAAAAGCATTCATAAGTGGTTTATTAGTTGGAAACAAACCAATATTTTCAGATGGGGAAATGGGAGAAATTGAACATAAAGTTATTGAAGAAGAAAAAATCGATTACAGGGATTTTGTAATAACCGAGATTCCGTATATTTCTTCATCTGGTTCAAGGAGGGCATTACTAGCAAAATTTGATAATTTGGATTGGAAATTAAAAAAGGACGAGATAAATGAAAATAAACAATCATTACAACTGTATTTTGAACTTCAAAAGGGCTGCTATGCAACCTCTTTTTTAAGAGAAATAATGAAATCAGAGAATGTTAAAAATTATTAATTAGATATGATGGAAATGATTTTATTAGACTCTTGCTATTACGGTGAACATCCTATATATCATATCATTATATGGTGAACAATTAAATGATACAATCTCCACCAAGTTCATATACGCCAAAAACAGTTGAAGAGAAAATACAAAATTTCTGGAAAAAAAATAATATATTCCAAAAATCTATTAAACAGAGAAAGAACTCCAAACCCTATATATTTTTAGAAGGTCCCCCTACAGCAAATGGTTTACCTCATCCAGGTCACATCTTAACCAGAGTAATGAAAGATCTTATTTTGAGATACAATACCATGAATGATCATTACATTGAAAGAAAAGCAGGTTGGGATACACATGGTTTGCCAGTTGAGATAGAAGTAGAAAAGCAACTTGGACTTGATGATAAACAATCTATTGAAAAATATGGAATTAAAAAATTTAATGAAGAATGTAAGAAAAGTACCCTTAAATATGAACGTGCTTGGGTTGAAATGACCAATCGCATTGGCTTTTGGCTAGAAATGGACAACCCATATATTACATTTAAAAATGAATACATTGAGTCTGTTTGGTGGTCTTTAAAACAAGCTTGGGAAAAAAAGTTGCTTTATAAAGGACATAAAGTAGTGCCATACTGCACTAGATGTGGCACTGTTTTATCAGCTCATGAACTTTCTCAAGGTTATAAAACAGTGGAAGAACCTTCAATATTTGTAAAATTTAAATTAAAAGATAAAGATGAATATTTTATTGCTTGGACAACTACACCTTGGACACTAATTTCTAATGTAGCACTTGCAGTACACCCCGAAGAAACTTATGTAAAGATTAGATATAATAATCAAATTCTTATCTTAGCAGAATCTAGAGTTGGTTCTTTGCTAAAGGGTCAATTATATGAGATAATTGATGGATTCTCTGGAAAAGAACTGGAAGGAATTGAATATGAGCCATTGTTTCAATTTGTCAAGCCTGAGAAAAAAGCATGGTTTATTGTACTTGCTGATTTTGTTACAATGGATGAAGGAACAGGCATTGTGCATATAGCACCTGCTTTTGGTGAGGATGATTATCAAATTGGTCGGAAAAATAATCTTCCTGTTATTCAATTGGTTAAATTAGATGGTACATTCCCGGAAGAAGTTACTATTTGGAAAGGAAAATTTGTAAAGGATGCCGATCCTGAAATTATTGAACATTTAAGAAAAGAAGGATCGCTGGAAGGAACAAGATCTTACACCCACGAATATCCCTATTGTTGGCGATGTGATTCACCATTGCTGTATTATGCAATGGAATCTTGGTTCATATCAATGTCCAAGGTACAACAGTCACTATTAAAAAATAACAGTAATATCAATTGGTTTCCTGAACACTTACAAGAAGGAAGATTTGGGGATTTTATAAGAGATGTAAAGGACTGGGCATTGTCAAGAGATCGATATTGGGGAACTCCTCTTCCAATATGGACTTGTGAAAATAAAAGCTGTAGAAATACCATCTGCATTGGAAGTATAGATGAATTAAAAAGTCTAAGTGAAAATTTCTCTGAAGATTATGATCTACACAAACCTTTTGTGGATGAGTTAATCATAAAATGTCCAAAATGTAAATCAAAAATGAATCGTGAAAAGGAGGTAATTGATTGTTGGTACGATTCAGGTTCAGCTTTTTTTGCCCAATGGCATTATCCTTTTGAAAATACGGAGAAATTCAAATTAAATTTTCCAGTGGATTTTATAACTGAAGCACTTGATCAAACACGAGGATGGTTTTATTCGTTATTGGCCACATCAACCTTTTTATTTGATAAAAATCCGTATAAAAATGTGTTAACTCTGGGTCTGGTTCTTGATAAAAATGGCCAAAAGATGAGTAAAAGTAAGAAAAATTATGTGGACCCTAATATCATTCTTGATCATGAGGGAGCAGATGCGCTTCGATGGTATCTTATTTCAGCAAATGCACCATGGATCTCAACAAGGTTTTATGAAGAAGCAGTCAAGGAAACTCTTGCTAAGTTTTTACTCACTCTATGGAATTCATATAATTTTTTTACCACATATGCTTCTTTAGATAAATTTGATCCTAAAAACGATAACATTCCAAAACAAAGCAGACAAATTCTTGATAAATGGATTATATCTAGATTCAATAACTTAATAAACGAAACAAGAAGTAGCATAGATAAATTTGACAATCATAAAGCTGCTAGAGCAATTGAGAATTTTTTAATAGAGGATTTCAGTAATTGGTATTTACGCCGGTCTAGAAAACGATTATGGGTCGAAGAAAAAACAAAAGACAAGCTTTCAGGTTATTCTACAATGTATGATATATTCATAGAAATGTCAAAACTACTAGCACCCTTTATTCCTTTTATCACTGAAGATATGTACCAAAATCTTAAAACTGATGATATGCCAGAGAGTGTTCATTTATGCGATTATCCTAAAATTAGTCAAAAACTAATTGATAGTTCCCTGGAACAAAGTATGAAGAGATTGAGAAATTTAGTAGAAGTAGGAAGATCTCTTCGTTCAAAAATTGGAATAAAAGTTAGGTATCCTTTAAGCAGTGCAACAATAGTTTGTGATAGGAAAATAGAAGATTCAATAAAAAATTTACTTGATTTACTTAATGAAGAAATTAATGTAAAAAATATATCATTTGCAAGAGATTCCAAAGAATTTATAGAGAAGACATATAAGCCAAATCATTCAAAATTAGGTCCTCGTTTTAAAGAAAAAGCTAAAAAAATTGTAGAAGTTATTAATGATATTGACAGTAATAAGCTATATGAAGAACTTAAGAGAAATAAGAAATTAATACTAGATATTTCAGGTGAAAAAATTATTTTAAAAGAGGATGATTTTGAAATAATTAAAAAAGAAAAACCTCAATATGCAAAGACTGAAATTGAAGATATGATACTTTTTATTGATACAACAATGACTCCAGAACTTGAAGCTGAAGGATTTGCAAGAGAAATTGTTCGACGAATTCAATCGATGAGAAAAGAGCTAGATCTTGATGTTGAAGATAAAATTTCTACTGAAATATCTATAGATAAATCTAAGATCAAAGCCTTAAAAAAATGGAACAATTACATAAAAACCGAAACTCGATCTGCAGAACTATTATTTGTTGAACAACCTAGTGGACAACTTATAAAAGAATGGAAAATAGATCAGTTAAATGCAAAGATTGGAATTGGAAAATAGTTACAGTAAATTAATTGATTTATATTAAATTATTAAATTAGAAAGATTTATAACTAGAGACACTGTATAATTAAACAAGATGAATTTTAATAAATTTCAAACTTCAAAAATATTCAGTATATTAGTAATTATAAGTTTATTATTCATTATTTTTCCATTTCAAACCTCTGCAGAAACTCCTGCAATATTAAAAACAAATAAATTTGGACTTGCAATATTTGGAGGATTTGGATATACTCTAATAATTGACAATTCTAAAAATGATGAAGATTTGTTTGTTAATTATACTGCTTATGGGGTTGGATTTTTTATTAAAGATGTGGTAAGAGACGACCAGGATAACATCACAATTCCATCAGGAGGGTTATTATTTAAAACCATTCATCCTGTTTTCTGTTTTCATCCATTTGTAAATATAACAGTTACATTGTCTGCAAACGACAAAATGTTGGTTAGAAATGGTATACAACTTTTCTCAAAGTTTCATATTTTTTTAACTGGCGAAATATATATCTAAGAAATTCAAATTTTTTTCCCAAATTTATTTTATACTGATACCATTACACGATTATGATTAGTATAGGCATTGAAGGAACTGCTCATTCTATTGGCGTCGGTATTGTAAAAAATGAATACGACAAATGTATAGTTCTTTCAAACCTAATCAAAACATACGTTCCTGAAAAAGGTGGTATTCATCCCAGAGAAGCTGCAAATCATCATACAACACATATTGCAGAACTAATAACTGAATCAATAAAAAAGGCAAATATTGACATTTCGAGTATCGATCTAGTATCCTTTTCAAAAGGACCTGGACTTGGACCTTGTTTAAGAACAGCAGCAACTGCAGCCCGTGCATTGTCTTTGTCTTTAAATAAACCAATTGTGGGGGTTAATCATTGTGTTGCCCATTTGGAAATCGGTAAAGGGACAATTGAAGAATGTACAGATCCAGTTCTTTTGTATGTCTCAGGAGCTAATACACAAGTTATTGCTTTTGCAGAAGGAAAATATAGAGTTTTTGGTGAAACATTAGATATTGGAATTGGTAACTGTCTTGATAAGTTCGGTAGATTTGTTGGTCTAGATTTTCCAAGTGGGCCAAAAATTGAAAAAATTGCGAGAGAGGGAAATAAATATTTGCCCTTACCATACTCAATCAAAGGAATGGATATTGCATTTTCAGGCTTGCTAACAGCAGCTGAGCAATTAATAGATAATAAAGAAAAATTAGAGGATATTTGTTTTTCAATCCAAGAAACGTGTTTTTCAGCATTAACGGAGGTTACCGAACGTGCAATGGCTCATACTGAGAAGCAGGAAGTTTTATTAGGCGGTGGAGTTGCAAGTAATTCAAGATTCAGACAAATGGTTGAAACTATGGCAATGGAGCGGAATGCTTCTTTTTTTGTACCTTCAAAAGATCTATGCATAGACAACGGAGCAATGATTGCATGGTTAGGGTTATTGATGTATAAAAGTGGTACGAGAATGACTGTTGATGAAAGCATAATAGATCAAAGATTTAGAACTGACATGGTGGATGTGACCTGGCGTGACTAAGAAGGATATAATATACAAGGGTGCAGAAGCAGAAATTTGTATATCAACCTATTTTGGAAAAGAAGTAATACAGAAAAAAAGAATTCCAAAATCATATCGTATTAAGCAAATTGATTCCTATCTAATTTCATCAAGAACAAAAGAAGAGGCAAAATTAATCTCCGAAGCAAGAACTCACGGTGTATCGGTTCCTATTCTATTTGATATCGACTTATTAAACGGAATTATTACAATGCAATATATTAAAGGCAAAAGAATAAAAGATATTCTAAACAATTTAGATGAAAAACAAAGAAAATACATATGCAATAAAATTGGAGAATCTATTGCAAAATTACATAATAATGACATTATACACGGAGATCTAACAACCTCTAATATGATTTTTTATAAAGAAAAAATACATTTTATTGACTTTGGTCTGGGGAGTAAAAATCTTGAGGTTGAAGCTAAAGGGGTAGATTTGCATGTTCTAATGGAAGCATTTGAATCGACTCACTCCAAATATCCTAAATGTTTTGAATATGTTTTAGAAGGTTATAAAAATAAAAATACTAAAGATGCTGATGCGGTTTTAAATAAAATCAAAGATATTGTAAAAAGAGGTAGGTATAGATAATGAAAATAAACTTTATTACTGGAAACTTGGGAAAATTAAATGAGGTTAAACAAAAGTTAAAACACTTAGATATCACAATTGTCCAAGAAAATATTGGTTATCCAGAAATTCAAGCAAATACAATAGAGGAAGTTGCTACTTATGGATTAGAAGATATAAAAAAAAGATTTCAAGGAACCTTTATTTTAGAAGATGCAGGACTTTTTATTAAAACATTTAGAGGATTTCCCGGTGTTTATTCAAAATTTGTACATTCAACTATTGGATGTGCAGGAATTTTAAAATTAATGAAAAATCAGAAGGATAGAACTGCTATTTTTAGATCGGTGTATGGATATTCTGAACCAGATGTAGATCCAATATTCTTTGTTGGTGAGTGTTGTGGAAAAATATCAACCGCTCAAAGAGGAACAAACGGATTTGGCTATGATCCTATTTTTATACCAGAGAATAAAAACTTAACATTTGCAGAGTTAAATACTGAAGATAAAAATTTGCTATCACATCGTGGAAAAGCTTTAGAAAATTTCATTAATTTTTTAACTGAAGTAAAGGGAATTAAAAAGAAAAAAATTTAATGAGTAATAATTTATAAGAGGGAATTAGTTAAAATAGAAAGTTTTAAAAACATATATTTTAATTGAGATTTGTATATGGTTTATGCAATAAAAAATAAGGATGAGGTTAATTTAAAAAATAAATATTTGAAATTATCTAAAATTATTTTAGTTGTTGTAATCATATACACTATCTGGATTGCTTTTATTATTTCTAGCGTTTATTTTCTTGGTTATGGCAATAAATGGGCTATATTGACAATGGATCAATGGATTATTTCAAGTATCGTAATTTTTAGTTTTTTTGTTGTTTTAGAGGTTTTATTATTTATCAATTATATATTAGTTAAAAGAAGAAGAATAGAAGGAGAGAAACCCAAGCCAGCGCTTTTCAAAGGAAGAAAGCTACATATTTTTACATTACCCTTTAAATCAAAAGGTGGGATATATAGTAAGACTTACATTAAAATTGATGATGAAAATATACTGAATCTTAGATTTCAAATGATTGCTCCTTCTGATTTAGAAAATTCCAATGGAAAATAAAGTTTTAAAATTAGAATTAACGTTAATTTTTTTAGATTAATTTAAAAATATAATATGTTTTATTTCAAAATTATAATTTTTCAATAAATTTTTGACAATTTAAGAATTAAAATTAAATAGTTAAATATAATTTGTAAATTTGTGAAATATGATGTAATTGTTGTTGGAGCAGGACCTGCTGGTTCAACTTCAGCTAAATTTTTAGCAGAAGAAGGGATAAAAGTTCTTCTTATTGACAAAGAGAAATTCCCAAGAGATAAACCATGTGGTGGCGGTATCCCAATACGTACATTAAAAAAATTCAAATATATTGAGGAAAAAGAATTGATCGAGTCTTATACATATGGAGTTTATGTCAACTTTCCTTTTAAAGAAGAACCAATAAAAGTTGAAATAGAAAAACCCATGCATGGGATGGTTTTAAGAAAAAAATTTGACTATGGGCTAGTAAATCATGCTATAGATTGTGGAACGAAATTTGCTGATAAAACTAAGATTGTTGATATGAAAATTGATAAAAACAAGGTCAAATTAATTACTAATAATAATCAATATCTCGAATCAAAAATAGTAATAGGTGCAGATGGAGTATGGAGCATTATTGCAAAAAAATCCAATCTTAGTCAAAATAGTAAAAACTTTGGAGTTTGTCTATATCAAGAGGTCAATTTAAAAGAAAAAACAATTAAAAATTATTTTCCAGGAAAAAAACTTGCTCATGTACATATAAATTATACTGGAAAGAATGGTTATGGTTGGGTATTTCCTAAGAGGGAGCATATAAATATTGGTGTGGGTGAACTAAAAAAACATAGAACGCAAGATGTTAAAGGGATAGGTTTAAAGGATGCGTTTAAACGATATATTAAAAATCTTAAAGAAAATAAAATAATTCCAAAAGAAATTAAATTTGAAAAAGTAAAAGGTGCAGCATTACCTTCTTGCCATATCGAAAAAACATATTCGGATAGATTGTTGTTGTGCGGCGAAGCAGCGGGATTTATAAATATTGGGGGAGGAGGAATTGATTATGCAATGATTTCAGGAGAACTCGCAGCAAAAGTTACTGTTGAATCTTTGGAAAACAATAGAGCAACAGAAAATTATTTATCTAGATATCAACGACTTTGGATGGATGAGTTTGGTAAAGATATTAAAATTTTTTCAAAAATGCAAAAAAAATTTGGAGAAAAAACGCATAAATTTATAACATTAGCTTGTAAGGATGAGAAACTATCAAAATTATTTTTGGATGTATTTATAGGAAATACAAAATTTTATGAGAATAAATGGAAAATAGGTAGACGTCTTGTTTATTTATATTTAAGAGATTTTTTGCATAAAGATTGATTTTTAATATAATTTTAAATACTCGTTATTTTTTAATCATTCCCATTTCGGAGAGTTTTTCAGGTAAATATGTATCAGTTACATAATCCAAGCCATATTTTGCCAAAGCCTGTTGTTCAGATTTTTTGCCAATTTTTAATTGTAATTTAATTTCATTTTTCCAAAAGGAATCTTGAAACCTTGGGTCTGAAAGTTCACTTTTTAATGCATTAATATCTTCTTTTGTTAGTTGATCAGTTGGTAATTTATAATTTTCAATATCTGAAGGTGTAACACCAAGATATTGTGCATTGGGTGTGGCTAAATATTCAGATATGTGTGCAGTTTTTATAGCTCCAAATGCTACACTTGCAAAAATTCTAAAGCTCCATGGATCACAGTCAGTAAAAACAAGGACAGGTAATTTTTTTTCTTCTTGTAAGCGTTTAATGAATCTTCTTGTTGATCGTGCGGGCTGTCCTTTCAAATGAACAAGTATTGCTCGGTTGGATGTATCAAACCCATTTTCCACTAATCGGTCAAACATACCACCTGTTTCTATTGCTATAACAAAATCTGCATCAGTTGATTTAAAAGAAATTTTTTCTGGTTCAACATTATAAGGGATTGAATAACCAGAATCTCCTACATCATCTTGACAATGTATTTTCTTTTTTGTTTTATTTCTTGTCACTTCTTCAATAACTAAATTTCCAATTACTCTAGCTCCATCTTCTTCAGGTCTCAACTTAAAATCTTCTCTCATGCAGCTGGTTATTACCTCTAAATCTTCAGCAAGTGAATCCGATTCAGGTTGAGAACTAAATTTCGCAAGTTCCCATCCCTCAGAAATATAATACATTTCTCTAAGAGTTGATGATTTGTTTGCTTTTATCATATCCTTGATGAAATCTACCATATACATGGTTCTAAGCATCATGTATGCACCATCAAGAGACTTTGCTGAGCGCTCTGTCATGTTTTTACCATATTTCCAAACACTTAATTTTTTGTCAAATTCAATATTTGATTTAGTTCTTGATGGAAGTTGTAAAAAAGGAATTTCTGAAATTGTCAAATCATCATAAACTTTCGATGCTACCGAATCTATTTTTTGAATTACTTTAGAGTAATCACGGGCCATAATTATTCACCTTCCCATTTATCTGCTCCAATAACAAAAGAGGGGTTAATACCCTCGATGTAAATATCATTTTCATCAAAATCCCCTTTATCTAATCCTGCTAATTCAAAATATATATCCATCTTTTTAGCAGGTTCAATTGACTCAAGATTCCATTTAATAAAATTATCTGTTATCTTCTCTGGTTTAGGTGAGATAGTTCCAACAACTGCATCTTCTGGAATTATTGCAAAAAGCTTAAATTTCTGAGGTTTCTGCTTATAATTAACAACCATGATAGAACTTTTTGTTATCCAACCTCTTTCAGATTTATCGGCATTTTTATCAAATAAAGTTGACTGAACAGGTTCAGACGTAACTTTTTCATATTCAATTAAATCTTCAATCCAAACAACATCCATAATCTTTGTAATGACTTTATCTAAAGTTGGTATTGGTTTGTTTAGCATGTTTGAGGATTTTTTTGCAATTTCCGGAAGGATTTTTGTAATTAAATCAAATTTTTCTCTTGTTTTTACTCGCCTTACTTTTTTATTAATATGACTTTGAACCTTTCTAGCACACTCTCTAAATGCAAGTTTAATTTCATTTTCAATTTCAGTTATATCTGCAATTGCTTCTTTGCTTTCAGATGTAAAGGGTATGAGGGTAGAAGATATGTGAGTCAAAAAAATTGCTGGACCGGAGGGTATACCTTTTCCAGAAGGTTGATCAAGACCATATCTTCTCCAATCTATCGAAGATATTGCCGAAGTAGAAACACAATCGCCCTGTTGATACAGCAGTGGTACGCGATTTGCAAATCTCATTAATTTTACGGGTTTATCTTTTAGTAAATTACCGCCATAAACTATCCCCACTTCAATTTGAAAAGGATTCCCAGAATAAACAGAAGCAGGTCTAGAAGCGGTTACAATAAATTCAGGAGATATTTCTTGCGTTTCGTGTTTTAAACTACGTTTTATTAAAGTTTCTCCAATTGGTGATAAGCAATCAGTATTAGGAGACATTATCTTTACTTTTTTAAATGCCTTGTGTAGAGCTAAGAATTCTTCTCTTGTCATCTGCTTAGGGTTAATATTCTTGTCCAGTTGCGCTTTTTCACAAACTGCCTTAGTGGTTCTATCTCCCATACTGCTAAATTCGCTTTTCAAAAATGATGAAAGTTTTCTACTTTTTGTATTTTTACCCATTTTAATTAAGGTTCCAAGTTCTATCCCATAGGGATGAGGCTTTATTTCTACTGACTTTGTAGGTAACAATTCTGAGGTTCTCTCGAAAAAATGTGTTGTTCCATCTGGTTCTTTAAATGTAATTTGAGCATGAGGATTTACAATCGAAACACTTTGTAAATAATCATAAACAAAACGCTTACCACGTTTATAATCGGCAATAAGAGAGATTTCAATCCTTGTTCCAGTTGGTTTTTCCCAATTAAATATGCTTCTACTCACAATATCAGCACGATTTTTATTAGTATCAATTGCCAGTTCAATAACAGGTGCAGGTTTGTCCTCCTGTATTTTAGAAATAATTTTTGCATGTTTACCCGTTGTCAACTGCCCATATAAAACAACAGCTGAAATTCCAATTCCTTGCTGTCCTCGGCTTTGTCGGATTGCATGAAATCTAGAACCATATAACAATCGACCAAAAATATTAGGGATTTGTTTTTTTACTATCCCGGGTCCATTATCCTCTATAATTAATTTACATTCACCATCATCATGATTATGAATTTCGACAAGAATATCTGGTAAAATACCTGATTCTTCAGATGCATCAAGAGAATTATCAACTCCTTCTTTAACACTTGTCAGGATAGCTCTTGTGGGATTTCCAAAACCTAAAATGTGTTTATTTCTCTCGAAAAATTCAGCAACAGATATTTCTTTTTGTTTCTTTGCAAGTTCATAAGCTATTACTTCAGTCAAAATTTATCCTCCTAGTTTGGATAAATATACATCCAGACTAGTAATCCAAATCTTAATTATAAAATTATTGCAGATATTTTATTATATATTGGTATAGGGGGACAATTTAATTTTAATTTTTATAGAATAAGATAAAATCAAAAAAATTATTAAGAGACTCAGGTATTTTCCCTCAAAAGCCAATAGACTAATACAAATTAAATTATAAAGAAAAAAGAATATAAGATCCTATAAAAAAAAATACTAATTAATCAAAGATATTGGGTATAATAATGACTGAATATGATCAAAAAAAGATTGAAAAAAAATGGCAGAAAAAATGGCAAGATGAGAA
>Ga0180433_10003068_pt1 | contig 24940 bp, 38 predicted proteins | sample SS_ome_8_FD_132980 | JGI IMG/M metagenome (GOLD analysis project Ga0180433, IMG submission 132980) | Hypersaline lake sediment archaeal communities from the Salton Sea, California, USA - SS_1_D_1 metaG | ecosystem: Environmental > Aquatic > Non-marine Saline and Alkaline > Hypersaline >... | reverse complement strand
GCATCGGTCCAGTTCACTCTTAACGAGGGTGGAAACCAAGCGGCCGCTGATGGGAACTCGAAGATTGAGGTTTCCATGTCGGATGCCACAAACGTGTCGATCACTTATGATTCAACACTTGCTTCTCGCTGGAAAGCTGGAGATGTAGGCAGTGAATCAGAAATCATGACAGTAGGCACGGCCCAAACAGTCTCGGGGGACAAAACCCATTCGGGAAGAATAATCCAATCCAACACCACTACCTCTACCAGTAAAGATACGGGTGCCATTGTCACAGAAGGCGGTGTGGGGATTGAAGAAAATCTTTATGTTGGCGGACTTGCCGATGTCGCAGGTGCCCTAGATGTCGCGGGAGTTACTACCACAGGGGGAAATCTCCAGATTGATGCTCTTGTCTCCGGCGTTTCAACTGATGATGCTGCCACTGGAGCAAATGCCACTTTAACGGCCCCCACCACGACAACTGTTAGGCTTACAAACGCCTCGCTCACCTCAATTGACATGATCCCCGCTGGTGGAGAAGAGCAGTTTCTTATTCTCAAAAATGCCACTGGTTCGGCGATTACAGTCAATGATGACACAGGTGGAACGGCCGCCAATAGAATTTTTACTGGAACAGGAAACGATTTATCCCTTGCAGATAACGCATCAATCCTCCTTTCCTATGACAATGACGAGTCGAGATGGATGGTTGTTGGAGGATCTGGCGGGGGCGGTGTTACGGCCACGGGAGACTGGACGGCCTATACGCCCACGGGTACTTGGTCAACTAATACGACATACACAGGATTTTATAGAAGAGTTGGGGATTCAATCGAGGTACGAGCACGGGTTTCAACTTCGGGTGTTCCAACAACGGCAACCACCCTAAGAGTCGACATCCCTGGTGGGCTAACAATCGACACTGCAAAACTTCTAGGAACAGATGTTGAAATGCCCCTTGGCTATGCCAAGGTCGTAGGCTCCAGTGAAAGAACACCCGGATCAGTCACATATTTTGACACAAATACAGTGACGCCTAAGTTTGATAATGGTGGCGGCGCCATTGATCAGGTAGTTCTTCATAACTCTCCGGTCAACTTTGGCGCTGGGGATTTTGTCGATATGGAATTCACTGTTCCAATTGTTGGATTTACCACATCTTTCAATGCGGCAGATCTCGTTTTTACTGGTTTTAGGGCCAAAGATTCTGCGGGAACAGCATTTGCCAACAACACCGTAGTGAAATGGGCGCCTGCTACAGAGGATTATGACACTAACGCCATGTACAACACAGGTACCGGGGATATTACCATTCCATCGGATGGGAAATACTTTATCAATGTTGTTGCGGGATTTACCACGGTCACAACTTATACGGGCTACATGTACATTCAGATTGAAGTGAACAGCACTATTGTTGCTGCCACAAATGAGATAATTGGAAGTGTTGCCAACACGGAATGCATCCAGCTCTCAACTGTTCTCGATGTTTCAGCGTCGGATGTCGTGGAAGTTTCTTTGTTTCAAAATAACGGTGCCGCCCGTTCACTAAGGGCCGATGGCAATTATAATTATATTGAATGTTATAAATTAGGTGTTTTCACAACTTGATAGGAGTCTCATATGTGGCAAGTAGAAATTAAGAATACGCTCGACGAACTAACAAATTCAGCAAAATTTGCTACAGAAGCAGAGGCCGATGCCTGGATTGCAACGCAGCAGGGTCTCGCAAGGCCCTGGGGGTATCAATCGGCAAGTGATTATACAGTGACAAAGACAGATATTACGACCGAGGTGAGCAGGACGGCCAAAGAAAAGCAGCGTCAGAAAAAAAGAATGTTTGGTGGAATGGTGATTGACCGAGTAGCGGTGATTAATGAAGCAAAAAGCCTTACGGCCCAGCAAATCCAAGATTTGAGCACCAGCTTTGAGCTTCCCGTTAAACTTCTTTTACAAGGAGACATCACTACGGCCAAAACAGTGATTCAGGGTCTTGATTTAGCGGGATCTGTCTTTACTGAAGCGGAAAGAACTGAGGTTTTGGCCCTTATTGACGAGTATATCGCCGCAGTATGATTGGGCTTCTTAAAGAAGTTACACATTTTATAGAGGTAATCGGATTTCCCATATTCGTTTGCCTCTATTTCATTATAAGGTTCGACAAACGCCAAGAACGTATTCTAATCTTGATCGAAAAGATGGCCGATAAAATAGGGAAAGATTGATGATAGTCTTTGGTGCTCTTGTTCTCGTTGTTTTTATTAGTGTTGGTATTTACAAAGATTTTGACTTCAAAAAACGCTGTGAAAAAATCGAAGAAAAAATAAAACCCAAAGAAAACCCCCATTAATTGGTGCTTTTGCGATTTATGTCTATAATCAATTTATGCAATATCGAAGAATCGTAACGTTTAAAAATATCGGAGAGTTAGAAGATCTCAATTACATTCACCCTAATTTACTTCTTCTCTTTTCCTACATTTCCACCTTCTGCTTTGAACGCGGAATCAAATTTGTCGTTACCAGTATCATTCGCTCTGAAAAAGAAGATAAAAGGCTAAAAGCTAAATCCCGAACGCACCAAGGAAGGGCCTTCGACTTTTCAGTCAGAAGCGTCCACGGATGGACTCAAATAGACATTGATGAACTCAAAGAAAGCTTAGAGCACCTCGTCACAACCAAAAAAATAGACGGAATCCCCAACCCCTTTTACAATATCGGGGCCATATCAGCTAAGACAATGAAACAAAGAGTTATTTTGGTCCACAACAATCAAAACGGCGAAGGGGTCCATGCCCACGTCCAAGTAAGACGTACCTCGGAGTGGAATGATCACATGGGCCGATAGGGGGGGGGAATGATTATAGATGTAGAGCGGGACGAGTTTGCCAAGTTCTCGGTAAGACTCGATTTAAGAGCAGATTTATCAGGAAGAGACCTTCAAAAAGTTAAAGATGCGGTCAATCACATGGCCGACGCTTTATCTGGAGAGGAATTTTACAATTGGTGTAAGTCTTTTTCGTATTATGAGACTTATCGCAAGTGGAAATGGTGGAGATACAAAACTTACCGAAAAAAAGTTTACAACTTCAAAATGCCCAAAGGTCTTAACCGAGAAGAAGTTTACAAAAGACTCATGAGCGGAAAAGAAACTCTCCAACCGACTCACGACAATGAAGCGGACATGACTCTTTTTATTGATTATGACGATGCGGGAAATGTGATTGGATATACGTATCCCGACACGGTAGCGCAGTGGATTTACTACTCATTTTTTTCCAACAATACTTACCGAGATATTGCTGGAAACTTAGCTCATGAATGGGCGCATAAAATGGGTTTTAACCACGCATACAACTGGAATAATACAAGAAAATACACCGTTCCCTACGCAGTTGGATATTTCGTAAGGGACTTTTAAGGAGGGTTTATGAAGGATATTAAAGAGTTAAGCGAAGTTTTAGATGCCATGGAACTTATGGTCATGACTGCTGCGAAAGTTATGAAAGATGGTAAGATTAGGTTAAACGATTTACTCGTTCTTAAGGATCTTCTCGGGGAGTACAAAGTTGTTTACAAGGCCTTTAAGGGACTTAAAGAAATTCCTACAGAAATTAAGGATCTTGACTCCAGCGAAATCATGCAGCTTGGACAACGGGTACTTGAACTTGTTGCCAAAATTAAAGGAGAATTTGAACAACGCGAAGAAGAGGAAGAATGAGCTCGATTATAAAAATCATAAAAAGCTTTTCGGATTTGTTTCCGTATGTCGGAAAGATCATTAAGTTTGTCCCAATGTTGAGAGAAGGCATTCTTTTTTTGGGATCAATCTTTAAAAAAGATGATGAAGACGAGAGCGAACAAATCCAAGAGATGGTGATCGGTCTTAGAAAACTTCGTTCTAAGATTCCAGAGGAGAGGGAATATGCCAAAGGGAAAATCAAAGAAGTCCTCGAAAAAAAACAAGTCTTATAAGGGTTCAAAATGAGAGGGGAAGAACTTCCACCCTTTCCATACCCTATAAGAATTGCTTAAATGAATTGATTCTTGATAGAGGAATCCTTGTCACTTCTGCCTTGAAGCTCTCGGCGCCCTTGGTCGGGAGCTTTTTCGCTGCACCGGCGTAGATATAGAAATCATTTATTTCAAGTCCTTCCATAATACAGTCTTGGGTATACTTGATGAAATTGTCCCAATCACCACCTCTAAACGAAAGCCTCTTTTCTTTTTTTGTTAAAAGCTTTTGTGGATCAATGTACCAGGTGAAATCTATCTTCAAGGCATGGACATTTTCATCAAAACTCTCCGAAAACTTCTTTGCATCCGGGTGATTTGAAACAATGTTGAGTATTTCGGCCTTATACTTTTTTGCTTCAACGGTTTTATAGCGAATATTCGCCTTTCCCCCCTTTCCTACGGTGCTTCTTTCGATATTGTTTTGCGAGAGAGGAGGGAAATAAAAATGTAAAATCAATTTCAACATTGTGGCCTTTTTAGTACCGTTGTTATCGGAGGGTACTCAAATGAAACAATTACTATTGATTTTGGCAATTTTTATCAATGTTCAATTGATACAGGCAGAACGTTTATGTTTTGTAGGAGACATGGGGACGGGCACGAAGGAGCAATACAAAGTTGCTGATGCCATGAAAAACGCAAAATGTGACGCCATCATGGTGACTGGGGATGTTGTCTATCCGATCGGTATCAAGGGAATCAATGACGCTCAATTTATGCTTAAATTTCTCACTCCCTATAAAGAACTCTTGAGAACAACCAAGTTTTACCTCTCTCTCGGAAACCACGACTATTACGGTGATCCCGATGCGTGGCTCCAGGTAGGGCTTCATTATCCCAACATCGTATTTCCTCACTTCTGGTACAAGTTCGATATCGACGGATATTGTCTTTATTCCATCGACACAAATGGCGTAAAATTTAAGCAATGGAAATGGCTAAGAAAAGAAGTCAAAAAAGACACGTGTCGAAAGAAAATCGTGTTCGGTCATCACCCTTACCGGTCAAGCGGGGACCACGGGGACGTCAATTTCATCAAAAAGGCCATGTACAGGTATGCATTTATCGGCAAGGTCAACCTATTCGTAGCAGGTCATGACCACCATCTCTCAGATGAGGGAACAAAAAGAGGGACTCGTCTTCTTATCTCAGGTGCAGGGGGTAAACTTCGCCCACTGGCCAAGAAACCAGTGTGGGGGGTGTCAGATTATGGTTTTGTGGTAGTCGATTCCAGTAATGACACCTACACATTCTTTGATGCAGACCTTAATATGCTCTATTCAGCAGGATTTTAGTCAAAAAGCGTTCTTTCTTTAGGACTTAATTGCTCAGTGAAGCTCCGGCATGACTGAGCAATGATCGAGTCAATCATTCCCAAGAATTCCGACTTTGTTTTTATTCTTTTAAGGCTTACGGGGCATGATCCAGAATAATGGTTCTCATCTTGAACCAGGGAGAGTTCAAAACGGTAGTCGTAAGGACTTTCAGAATCACAAACCTGGAGAAATTCATGGCTTACAAGCTTAACCTGGTAATAAATACACGTTTTTACAAAATCACCAGTGTTCACCGCTTCATCAACCATGTATTGGAGATCTTCAGGATGCATAAATCTTAATTCAGTCATCTCATCATCTCTCTTCTAAGCTTTTCATTGTAAATCTCGGCCAATCTCGTATTCAGCTCAATCAACGACATCAAAAAGGCCATTCTTTTTGGGTCACGCTCGTAGTTTGCTCGGTTATTCTCCAGTATCTCTTTTAACTCTCCTAGCCTTCTCTCGAAAATGCTTGTCGTGTGCTTGACCATGCTCAATCACCTCCTCTAGCGTAAATTTACTCATACTCTTGTAAAAGTACTTCACGCGTAAAGCTTCTGCCACTTCTTGATAGCGCTCCTGGAGGAATCCATGCATTTCTTCCTTACTCTCAAAGGGTTCAACCCTCTCTTCTTCCAAGACGGCAAATAATGTTTTTACCGCCCCCACAAGGTAAGCGTACTCACTAGCTGCGGTAAATGTTGATTTGGAGAGTTTCTTTTTATCGGCAACGCCAAAATGGATACGTGCCAGTTGGTCCGCGAATAGTTTGGAAATTTTCATAATGCCTCCTAGGCCGGAGACATTAGCATGTAGAAATTAATTGTGTTTAGCAGTCTTCTTCATTTTTATACCAAAGCTCATGGGATAGATCCGCAAGCTGCTCGGTAATGAAGACCTCGGTTGCCGGAGGGAAAAACGCTCTTTCTCTATCCATTTGCCTTCTCATTTCAATGTAAGCAGCATGAGCACCTAATAAGTAAAACCTGTGACAATCATCGCTAGTATTTTTTGAAAATCTTTTAAATAATTCTTCAAACTCAGAGCCGCTTATAAAATCATCGCTATCGCAAATGGCACCTGCAAAATAAAATGTGTTACAATTTTTTTTGAATCTTTCTAAAAACTCTTCAAGGCACTGGTTAAACTCAGCGCTTTTAATACTGTCTCCATCCATAACGATCTAAAACGGAATATCTTCTACGCTAAACGGATTAGGCGCACTCATATTGGGTTGCTGTACTGGAGCAAACGCATCTTTTTCTTCAGTGTTTCCTTCTTTTGATGCTTTGGTGCTTAAAAATTTAAAGGAATTGATTATGACTTTGGCCTTAACATTCATGGCCTCTGATTCTTTTGCTTTCCAGCGGTCATAAGTGATTCGTCCCTCAATATAAACCTTCTCACCTTTTTTAAGATGGCGAGCGATTGTCGTGGCAATAGCTCCAAAACCAACACAGTCAGTGAACTCTGTTTTTTTTGCCTCACCTTTTCCGTGGTCGGTGGCGATTGTTATATTTGCAATGTCTCGCCCATCACGCTGTAGGAAGTCGGGATCTTTAACAACGTTTCCTACTATAATCACTTTGTTCATTGAAAAATTCATACTGTCTCCTAAAAGCTGATATCGTCTGATGTCTGCGAATTGTTTTTTGAAATGATATCAAGCATCCAATTACATATAGATTCATATTTGTCCAGCGGTAACGCCTCGATTTTGCTAACGCTGCATTTTTTAAGCCAGTCATTTACTGTTTGCTCGTCAACTCCTGCCAAGAAACGAAGCTTATTAAAAATTTTTGTTGATACTGCCGGTTTAGGGCCGTCAGCAACGTTTCCATCGAGGTCCGCCTCAGCACAAAGACCTAGGAGAGTTTGAATTGAATACCGTCTTGCATAGGTTAGTGCTGTTCCCAGGTCTTGCATCTTTTTACCAGCAACGAGTAGGGGGCAACTGTTTTTAAGCGCCACATCGCCCTCGTAAAGGACGGAAGTCGTAAGGGAGAGTTTACCATTGTCATCTTCTACAATCTCTTGAATCAAAGATATGCCGCTCTTATTAAGCACTGGTAAGACACACTCAAGAACCGCCTCAAGTGTTGCGTAACTAAAGCTCGTTCCGCCATATTTAACCGTGGCGTTTTTCTTAAGGGTGGGAAATTCTTGCTGGCATTTTGCAAATACATCAAAAAAAGTTTCTTTCTTTTCTTCAGTCATAGTAGCTCCTCGTGCATTTATCTATGGTGGACAAATACACGAGGAATAAACTGCGTCAAGCATTTGTAAGTAAACAAAATTAGGCGGTTTGTTCTAGTGGTAATTCTTGGTTGTAGCTTTCTATGAGTTTTTCTGCCTTATGTTTACGTTGTGAAGAGGAGAGTTTTCTTCTCTCATGTTCATTGCGAATCCACTGCGCAAAGTGAAGGGAAACCATTGATTTACCATTACTTGTTAGGCGGTACTCGTTTGGATTTCTATTGGTAAACTCGGCGAACTCACGAAAACAATCCGCTAGGATCTCTTTGCTAAACCTAATAAACCAGCGCTCTTGTGTCTTCTTTGTGGACTTGTGAAAAAGCTTTTTTGCAAGCTCAAACTCACCGTCAGTGAGGATTTCTTTCCATCTCTCAATGGCGCCATGAGTAATCAGCTCTCCATATGTATACTTAAGCAAAAGCTCTTGTTCTAACTCTCTAATACGAAGCTCCTCAGGGTCTTTGGTCTCTGGAAGCCGCGAACCTGGCCCCTGGTACTTCTCTAGCTTTGCAATAATTAGCTGTATCGTTCTTTGGTCCAGCTCATTCATCATCATTGTTTCAACAATCTCAGAAAGCGAGAAGTTCTTGAACTCGTCTTTGAATTTTTCAAAAACATCCTGAGTAATGTTGAGCTCAATTTTCTTTAAAGGTGAAATCCTTTGATTCAAAATAACGTTACCCAAATGCATACATAACTCCTTGTCGCGGGTCAGCCACTGGCATGCATTAAGTCTAAATAAAACACAAGGCCTTTTTGGGCGCGATTCTATTTCATTGATGAGATGCAAAATAGTTGGAAATGTGGTATTTACAAACCTTCTTTTCCTCTATTTGTTTAAATGCCTATCTTTAGAAGAACATTGCGATTAGTTGCTTCCTGGAGATATAGGGGCATAGGACGAGCAATTTTCGTGCTAGAATTTTAAAAGCTCCTAGAGTCAATTGCCATGGGGGTCATTCCCACAAATGGCCCCCCGTTGCTTGGTGATTTTCATTACCGAGCTTTTTAAATTATTCAGAGGAATAGTAACAACAACCACTCAAGGTCATACCTATATCCACATTTGCCAAAACATGTGAATATCTTTTCTAAATCTGTGGATAACAACAAAAATTATTTAAGAAAGGACTGAAAATGATCTCTTTAGAGGATTGTGTGACAACTTTAGAGACTCTCAAGAAACTCTCCACCTACTACAACACCGACACATTCAAAATAAATGACCTTAAAATGATCATCTTCTCACTAGTGGCAAAAGACCCTAGTCGAGTCCTTATATATGACGAACGAATGGAGAGTTGGCTCCCTATAATGGAAACCAATAATATGGATTTTGTTTACAAGACCTCTCAAGGGATCATGAAAGAAAGCTTGTTTACCGCGAAACTCTCCTTCAAACCCCAGGGCCATGAGGAATCAAGCACATAGGATTATCAATAAGTTTTACTTATATGAAAAACCTGAAAATATCGGAAAACGCCCTTTTTTTAACTAGTTATGCCTAGCGACATATCCAACACTTAGCTCACCCCTGGTTGATCATGTGACACGGTGTGGTAAAATAGACCTACCAAATAAAACTGGGAGGGCAAACATGAACACAATTAATCAAGAAATCGAAAGGCTCAAAAAAGGCGAAGCTTATGTAATGATTGAGTCTATTCTTAAAGATCGGGATGACCACAAATATGTCGATCCTAAAATGCTAGAACTTGCTATTGGTAGTTTTTTAGACTGCACTGCTGTACTCAAAGAGCGACTAAAAAAAGAAGATGTTTCTGACGATATTCAAGCTGAAATCTATAATCTGGACTTTAATGCGAAGTTTGCCCTTTGTAGCTATTAGTCGAGACATGATATAGACAAGACGCCCCTGGTTAATCACCTTTTCCAGGGGCGTTTTTTTTTGCCCAAAAAGGAGAGTTGAGTGGAAGAGAACCTTTTTAAAAATGAGCACATCGATATCTATAAAAAAGATGGATGGTACACGTTTTACAGGCACCCCGGTACCAACCAAGCTGTCTGTATCCTCCCCTATAGAAGGGCAAAGAACGAAAACCCAGGGCCAAATATTGTTGTCGAATATCTCGTAAGAGAGGAAAACATCCCAGTATTTGGAGGAATGAGCTTTACCTCTGTCACTGGGGGAGTAGAAGAAGGAGAGACTGAAAGCGAGTGCGCTCTCCGAGAACTCATGGAAGAAACCGGCTTTTTGGTCAAAGAGGACGATCTCGAATATTGGGGAAGAAGCTACCGATCAAAGATGAGTGATAGTGTAACCCATCTCTATACCGTAGACGTGACCGATCTTGAGCAAGGTGAAATCAAGGGCGATGGTTCCAAAGGGGAAGAAGGGGCAAGCGTTCACTGGCTCACAGATGACGATATTGTCACCATGGATACCGCACCACTACTCTCTCTTATTCTTATGAGGGTTCTTCTCTCTCAGGCACCTAGAGGGGAAGATGCCGATGTATACGAAGAGTTTAATCACTACGAGGGCGATATGCCAGGGCTTTATTAGTGAAAATTTACAGCACAACAACCGTAGCAGTAACAACCGCAGCATCTACCGCGGCCTTTCTTTGCCAAAAAAACGGCTGCGAACTAGACATGATCGGCGTTGTTTTTATGGTGTCTGTTTTTATTCTGTTCGTTATGCTTTTGATAATGTTCTCTTAATCCTCATCGACTAGAATAATCTCCGAGCAAATCACATTCTTAAAGTTGTGCTTTCTCTTTCGCCAAGATTTAAAGGGCACTTTTTGCTGTGTCACCATAACGAATGGAGGGGAGAGTTGGCTCACTTCCATCGGTTCGTCTTCACTTAACCATTCGTCTGGTGGTGATTCCATGAAAACAGAGCTGACAGTCGTCTCAATCACAAACACCCTCCTAGTTGCGCATCTCTTTAATAAAAAATAAAAAGACTTTATAATTTTAGAGGAGTTTGTAACTTCACCACAACTGTTCGTAACAGTAGAGGAATAAATGGAAGAAAAAAAAAGACCCGTAGGACGACCAAGCACCTATAGGGAAGAATACTGCGAAAAACTACTTGAATATTTCAAATCAGTCCCCCTCACCGTCATGAAAGAAGTCGAAAAAGTGGCCAATGGTGAAGTGATCACCGTGATGGAAGAGCGTCCAAATCCGCCTCCATTTTTCGAGTCTTTTTGTATTGAACTAGGGATTTCAAAAGACACTTTTTACGAATGGGTGAAAAAACACCCAGAATTTGCCGACGCTTACAAAGTCTGTAAACAGATCCAGTACGTCCACATCAACTCAAATGGCGTTACAGGGGTCGGGAAAACCGCCTATTCGATCTTTTTCGCCAAGGCCGCACTGGGCATGAGAGAGATTGACCAGAGCGATAACACGGTAAACGTCTACCTCTAATGGACATCGATCTCAGGTGGGATAAGCTTCCCGCTCAAGAAATATGCTATGACGACGACAAGACCGACATCCTGCTGTTTTCAGGTGGGTTGGGTTGTGTTTCGGAAAAAACTATTCTGCACACCACAAATGGCGATGTCGCTGTAGGAGATATTCTTTCGCCACAAGTTTACTTTTCAAGAAATCGCCAAGGTCAACCTTCGCTTTTTCCAGGTACGGTGCCGTACCCAAAAGAAAAGGGGATTCTTTATCGAGTAATTCATGAGCACGGAGAATTTGAAGCACACGGATCGCACCGGATTTGCGTCGGTGGTGATAGGTATCAATCCTTGGATGAGGTGGCCTTGCAATTTTCCCGACAAAGTTTTCTTGTCCCCTCTGTGACCAATCAGGAGTTTTCCCGGCTAAGGTCTTTTTTAGATGATCCTTGTTTGAGTCAAATAGTCGAAGATTTTTTATGTCATTATGGAGACTGCATCCATCAATATGGTCAACGACTTCAGATGGCAGTAAATAGCGACCAATATACTCCTCCATTACCTTTCGATGCTCATAAATTCGACCGTATTTTTCAGGGCCTTTCCAGTACCTTCCATATGGATGACCAGGAGGGATGCACACTAAAGCGTAACCATCTTTTTGGATTGATCGACCTGTTTTGTATGCTGGATTACACTTTCCTACAGGCGGCGCCTGCTTTGGCCTTTTTAAATGAGGGTTTTTTAACCAAATCTTTTGGACATATTTTATGGGGCATCCGACAATTTCAGCAATCTCCCTTGACTTCATTATTCCGTCACTTAGCTCAAATATCAGATCAACATTGTACTTTGCCATTAGGTTCCTCCTGCACCAAAACCACCAGCAGAATAGTTGCCATAGAAAAGAAAAAAAAGGAATGGTTTTGGGATCTCCATGTGTTTGGATCTAATAACTACCTGGCACATGGGATGTATCACCACAATTCAGGCAAAACTTATTATCTGTGCCGGAAAGCTCTTAAACTCTCCATTTTGAATCGCGGTCATGCCGGGGGTTTTCTCGTACCCGCCTTCTCAGACTTCAGAAGAGACGTTCTCCCCACATTCGAGTCAATCTTTGAGGCGGTGGGAATGATCAAAAACACCCACTACTGGTTCCATGAGACTCACAAAGAATTTCGCTTCGTCTGGAACAAGCGCCCGCTGTATATCTTAACCGCAGAAAAGCCAATCGCCGGTCCCAACCTTGCCTATTGCCTCATCAACGAGTTCTCCCTCGTCCCCTGGGTCAGAATCAACGAAATGATCCGACGGGTTCGGGTAAAGGAGGCGAAATATAAGCAAAAATGCCTGGCCGGGACACCGGAAGACATTCATGGTTGGCTCGAAGACTTTGTTGAGCAGCAGGAGGCAAGAAATGAAAAAAATCCTAACGCTTTCAAGATTGTCTATTCCGATACCGCTGAAAATACGTTTATTGACGAGAATTATCGGGAAACACTGGAGGGACTCCTTGACGAGCAGTCGCTCAAAGTCTTCGCCTCCGGTCAAATAGTCCGCCTTGGTGGTGAATACTTTTATTATGCCTTTCAGAGAAAAGTAAACGTTGCCCCCAATACAGAAGACAAATCTGAATTAGTCCATGTGGGACTCGACTTTAACGTCGGTAAAATGGCGGCAACTTTTTCCCATCTTCGCTACATAGACGGCAAGAAAACACTCTTTGTCTTTGGAGAGTTACTCCTAGAGGGCGATTCCGACACTCTTAAAATGGGTAGGGCCATTATTACTCGCTTCGGTCTAGGGCGTGTCATCATCACCTGTGATGCCTCGGGAAAGTCCCGTAAGACATCAGGGCGCTCAGATGTTCAAACTCTCCACTCTTTAGGGTTCTCCCAAGAACAAGTCCGATATAAAGCAGCAAACCCCAGGCTTAGGGAAAGGCAAATCCTGGTTAATGGTCTTCTCTCCCACGGGCAAATCATCGTTGACCCATCGTGCAAGAAAACTATTAAGGATTTTGAAAAGGTCCAGCAAAACAAAGTTGATTACAGTAAAGTGAAAGATAAAGACGATAAACTCACCCATCTTTCCGATGGCCTGGACTATTTGATAGATTGGGAGTTCCAAGTGAATTTCAGAAGGTCTAAAACTATACAATTGTGAGGAAATAATGGCGCTAAAAGATGAATTGGTAATCCTGGCGAAATATATCGAGGATAAAAAGCTTTATCTTGAAAGAAACAAAGAGCTTTTTGATATTTATCAGGGGAATTTACTGAAATATGTAATGGAAATCCTCAGGCAATCCTTATCAGATGAGTATTACCAGAAGATCAAAACAAGAATTTACCCGATTAACATCCTTAGGAGAGTTATTGATAAACTCGCCCAAACATACCGAACGGACCCCATTCGTACGGCCACATCTAACCAAGAAACTTTAGAATATTACGAAGATATCTTTCGTTTTAACGAGAGAATGAACACCGCAGATGAATTTTCCCAGCTTTTTAAGGGGTATGCTCTCAAACCCTTTATTCACATGGGACAACCTCAGTTGAAAGTTATCCCATTCGATAGGTTTCTAACCTACTCATCCGATTTAGTAGACCCCACACGGGTCACGCACTTTCTTGAATTTGTCGGCAAGAGATTTATGAAAAACTCTCGCGGACAAGAGACTGAGCTAGATATTTGGTTTGTTTACACAGATGAAGAATTTATTGCCATGGACTCAGAAGGGCGTCCTGTCCCTGAGTTAATGGTAAACCCCGAGACCGGTGAACCGCTGGAAGATACCACTAATCCGTATGAGCGGATTCCATTCTATTATGCGAATAGGTCAGAATATTCCATAATTCCACAGCAAGACACCGATACCCTGGAACTCTCCAAGCTTCTACCTGTCCAGCTCACCGACCTCGCGGGTGCTATCATGTTTCAATGTTTTTCCATAGTCTACACCATAGACGCGGACCCAAAAAACATTGTTATGTCACCAAATGCTTTTTGGGCCATCAAATCTGACCCACAATCTGACAAAGTTCCGCAAATTGGGACAATTAAGCCCGATGTAGACGTGGACAAGGTGCTTTCTTTTATCAAGGACACATTCTCCACTTGGATGGAAACTAAGGGGATAAGAGTTGGCTCTATTGGATCAACGGATGGATCGGCATCAGCTTCTGGTATCTCAAAAATCATTGATGAGATGGATACCTTTGAGGCAAGAAACAAATCGATTAAAGCATTTATCAACGACGAGACAGCTTTTTGGGATCTACTCCAGCATATGCATAATTTTTGGGTGGCAAATGGATCCTTGTCGGGTTTTTCACTCCTGCCAGACAACTGGGAAGTCACGACAGAGTTTGATCCTCCACGACCCTTGGTTGACAGGACCACAGAGGTATCCGTTGCTATAATGGAGAGAGATGCGGGAGTGATTTCACAAGAAAAGCTCATTTCTAAGCTCTACCCCAACATGAACACGGAAGAGCTAGAGGAAGAAATGGCAAGAATTGAAAGAGAGAGGACAATAGTCTAATGGCGCAAATGAAAACCACCATCAAGGTACGCAAAGACTTGGATGAAATCCAAAGAAGGGCGGTAGCTCAAGAGGTGATTGACCACATTGTGAAAAGATCGAAAGCAGGGAAGGACAGGTTTGGAAAATCCTTCCCCGGCTATTCCAAGAGTTACACAGAAAGCAAAGATTTTGAAATCGCAGGTAAATCAAAATCCCGAGTAAACTTAACGCTCTCTGGAGAGTTACTCGACTCTTTAAAACTCTTGGAACAAAGGAAGGGGCAAATTACCATAGGGTATGATGCCGGGGATACAGAACTTAATGCCAAAGCTGAGGGAAATATCAAGGGAACATACGGTAATCCCACCCCTCTTCGAGGCAAAAAACGTGATTATTTGGGCATTCAGCGCTCGGAACTCGTTGATATTCAAAACCAGTACGATCCTCGCAGGACAGACGCCACTCGTGTTGCTGAGAGAATTGCCCGGATAAGGGAGCTTTTGGATGACGACGCTTAATCAGATTTTATCAGGACAACTCAAGAGAATTACCGAGGACATCAACGGGAAAATAACGGCCGCTCAGAAGTTTGGAACGAGAGCGCCTTTTCTTAATAAGCAAGCTCGGATTCTGGCAGAACAAATAGTCAGAAGAACCCGACTCGGTAAAGGGGTAAATGATGCCGGGAAGCAAACCCGCCTGGCACCACTCAAAGATTCTACAAAGAAACAAAGACGACGTTACCAGCGTAATCTTACGAGTAAGACCACACCGGGAAGGTCCAATATCTCAGCAACGGGTCAACTCCTGGACTCGGTAAGAGGGCGGGCATCTGGTGCGGAATTGATCGTTTTCGCCCTTAACAATCGGACCCGATCACTTTCAGGTGGCAGGTCCAGTGCCAGACACTCGGATATTATTACCGGACTCGAATCGGGGCGTATTGGGAAAAACACGACTACCCCAAGACCCTTTTTTAGGGTTTCAGACCCCGAAAGAAACCAAATAGCTAGAAACATTCGTGAGGAAGTACTAAAGTCGCTCAATAGTTAGTGTTGAATGCATCAAAAAAGGTATGTAAAATGGAAGATAAGGACAATGGACAGTTAGAAACTGCCACTGAGTCGTTAGTAACGAATCAGAGTGAAAGTGTAGAACCAAAAGCTGAGATCGTAGAAGACAAAACCGTCTCTTACGGGTCTCATAAAAAGCTTTTGAATCAACACAAACACCAAAAGGCCGAGCTTGAGGAGCTGAGATCTTACAAGCAAAGAGTTGAAGAAGAAAAAGCTTTGGAGAAAGGGGAATATGAAAAAGTTCTCAAAACTCGCGAAGAAGAACTTCAAAACATGCGAACAAGATTTCAAGAGATTGAGCAAAAAGAAATGGATACGCGAAAGATCCAGGCGGTTTTAAACCAAATACCTGGGCAACTCGTTAAACCGGAATACTTAAGTCATGTGGATCTTGACGCTATTGCCGTAGATCCCGACACGAAAGAACCGGATTCCATGGGGGTCGAGATGGCAGTGGGAAAATTCATTAAAGAGCATCCAACTCTTTTTGTCCCAAAAAAAGGCAAAACTCTCCCCGTCTATAACGCTCCAAATACTCCCTCAAGTGCGAAAAATCTTAAGTCCATGTCTCGTGAAGAGCTTAAGGAAGCGTTTTTAAGAGGAAATTTTAAAGAATAGGAGAGTCTAAATGGCCGATCTAATTTATGACAACACAGAAGTCGCCGTCACCAAGATGGATTTTATCGTTGAAACTGTTCAACGTGAATTAGCTGCTCAAGCTAAAATTCGTCCCTTGGTAACTGATGTATCAGAGTTTGCTATTAAGGGACACGGAAGTATTTCTTTCCCTAAGCATGGATCTTTCGATGTTCAAAAGCTTGGTGAAAACCAAAGAGCTGATGCTCAAGCTTTAGTCTTCACAGAAGATCAACTTGAGTTAGACCAACTCGCCACTGTTCAATACATCATTAAGAAAAAAGCAGATATGCAAAGTCGTCTTCGCTTAGAAGAGTCTTTAATTGGACGTGCTGCTTCTGCTCATGCTCGCCAAGTAGATAAAGACATCTTAAATGAACTACTTGATAACGCCGCTGCTGCCAACGACGTAACTTACAATGCCGGTGCCATCGAAGGAAACATCCTCGATATCGTTGAGAATCTTGATAGTCAAAATGCTCCAGAAGAAGGACGTTTTGTTATGTTCCGCCCGGCCCAAAAGAAGCTTCTTCTTCAAGTAGCTAACTTTGTTCAAGCTGATCGTTATGGGTCAAATATTCCTCTCGTTTCTGGAGAGTTGGGACAAGCTTACGGTCTTCGCTTCGTAATGAGTAACATCCAATCAGATTCTTTTGTTGATGGCGTAATGGTAGGTTTCCATAGAGAAGCTCTCGCCATCGGTTTTCAAATGGATCCAATGGTTGATGAGCAATCAGCTATTGAATACGGTGCTGGCTCAAAACGAGTAGCAGTTGACCAACTTTACGGTGTAAAAACTCTCCAAGAGGGTAAATTAGTCGTAAAAGTATCTTAAGGTTTTAAATTATGGCCGTAGGGGTAAACGTTCTACCGAATTATGTACGAGCTAGGAATCCAGATGAAGTCATCAGGAAGTTTGCGGCCGTACAGTATAGACGAGGCACGTATATCCCTTCTCGGCCTATTCTTGGACCTGATGGACTTTGGTATATTTGGTTTGAAGAAGAGAGAAAAACAAACTTAAAAAAAGAAACGGAGATAAAAGATGGGTCACCCAAAAAATGAAATGCAAACATTCTTGTTTGAATATGATTTCGCCAAAGATGGCGGTGCCATTGGATCAATTCCTTTGCGCAAAAACATCAACGCTTTAAAAGAAGGCGTAATTGTTCACAAAATCGAGATCAGAGTAAAAACTCTTCTTGCTTCTGGTGGAACTCCTACACTTACACTTGGAAATACAGGTGATGTAGACGGATATATGACTAACTTCTTTGGTGGAAACGCTCAAGATGCAGTTCTTTATTCTGAGCAGTATGCCGGTGCTCTTTTACCCGTAGATGATGTTTACAGAGTAGACGCTACTGCTGCCAATCAAGATTTACTTATGGAAGTAGGAGTTGCTGCTCTTACGGCCGGTAAGCTTGATATCATCCTTCATTGCACGTCTGACGGAAAATAAGAAAGGGGTTTAGGCCCCTTTTTTTGGTTTTTATATGACCAGACCAACGGCAAAGTTTGCTGATGCAGACAGCATTAAAGATTTAGAGGTTAACAAATTTCTCGGTGACGACAACGATGACGTTGCGGTTCGCACGGTTGTCTCAAGCGGAAATCTTGAATTTACTTTTAGTGGACTCTCCGAGGCGATAAAGATTACAACTTTAGACGTCACGGATACAGCGACGGCCCTGCCTGCTACACCACTAAATAATAGAAATTCCATTTCCATTCGCAACCTAGACAACACAGAGACACTTTACATCGGCGACATCAACCTCACGGCGGATGCGGTCAATGGAACAACGAGTGGGTGGGAAGTCCCGCCCCAAGAATCTCTTAATTTTGATATAGCAAATGATGTGACGGTTTATGGAAGGGCCGAAACAGGAAAATCTATAAAGGTTAAAATCCTGGAGATGGCCTAATGTCAGTCGCAACCGGTACGGTCAGGAGTGTATCTCCTGCCGCAAATCCAACAATTGTTAATCCCGTCTCTCCAGGTACGGCCAATACTGAATTCTCTCAGGCCTTAACCGGCAATATCAAACAGTTCATGATCCGTGCCAGGGAGAGAAATGCAAAAGTCCAGATTGCCTTTAACACAGGGGAGTCGGGCACAACCTTTTTTACCATTGAGAAAGGAGCAGTCCTTTCAATAGACAATATTAACGCAATATCTCCAACGATTTACATGCAGACAAACAAGACCTCCGTTACAATTGAGATTATGTACTGGACATAGAAGGGGGAAACCATGTCAGGAATTACACTTGATCAATTAGAATTCGATCCTACAGCGCCCACAGAACCGCATGCGGTCGGTGCTTATATTATCTCGTCATCTGGGACTGTAATAGATGACACTGCCGGGGCGCTCGATGTCAACATCGCCAACGCCTCACTTGTTGTAACGGCCACTGATCTTGATATCAGAGATTTGGCATTTGCAACCGACTCAGTCGATGTTTCAGGCTCTTCTGTTACTGTTTCGGGAACTGATATCGACATCCGTGACTTGGTAAACACTCAAGACTCAATCGCTATTGGTGACGAGACTAACCTCGTTGATCTTGAGCAAAATGATGCCGCTTTTGGTGGTGGATATGGCTTTTCTCTTTACGGTGTACGTCAAGATGCCGGTGGATCACCCGTTTCTGCCGACGGAGACGCTCATCCTCTCGTTTTTAATAACGACGGAGAGTTAAAAGTTGCTGCTGATCTCACTTCTTCAGTAGCTGATGACGATGCCGATTCGGGAAACCCTATCAAGGTCGGTGGTCGAGGCGTAACGACTGCTTCAGCTCTTGGCGCACTTTCTGCCACTGGTGATCGTTTTGATCTTCTCGGTGACCTTTATCGAAGAGTTTTCACTAACGACTCGCACAACGTAGGATGGCAAACATCAACCGCCACAATTGCGACAACTGCACTTGAATTGGCCGCCACACCTTTGGCCGGTAGAAAATCAGTCATCATCCAAAACCAGGGATCTCAACCTATTTATGTTGGTGAGGCCAATACCGTAACAACGGCCAATGGAATCCGAATTCCCAAGGGCGCTTCAATGACTTTTGAGTTTGGAGAAGCACTTGATGTTTGGGCAATTGCTCCATCTGGGTCACAAGATATTCGAGTAATCGAAGCTGCATAACTTACGAGGGGGGCAACCCCCTTTTTTTGGTGAAACATGAACGAGAAAGAAAAAAAGAGACATCTTGGGAATTCTTTGGTTTTTTTAAAAAAGGCCAAATACGAAATGGGCGTCAGGGAATTTGACGTTTTGAAAGAAACCATGGCGGGTTTAGAAAGCTGGTTGAAGATTTTAAGCAAACCAGAAGAAGAGGAAAGGGCCATGGAGACAGATCATGTCGATTTTTGACTCTAATAGAACAGATGACAATGACAATTCTGTCGTCGCCATTGGAGAAAGCGGCTCTGCCAACGTTGCAGAGCTTGGCACAACCTCCGGTGGAAAGACGGCACTAGAAGTCATTGCAGAGGTAACAGAAGACCTCGAAGGGGAAAAGGCCGTTGGTTGCTTTTCTTCGAAATATAGAATTGAGACATCAGAAACCGCTCAGACGCTCACGACATCATTTGCGTCAACGTATTCTTATTCTGGTAGTGGCAAGTTTCATGGATTTATCCATGACTTTAACAACGACGATATTGAGATAAAACTCACCATAGATGGTGAAGAAATATTTAATATTCCTGTCAACACCTTAGTCTCTATTGGCTATACAAAAATCATCTGTAACACACTTGGCTTTAACGTCACTGGAAGCAATGAGATTTTTGAATTTTGCCCCACAAGCCCAATATGCTTTAACACCAGTGTTTTAATTGAGTGTAGGAAAACTGTAGGCGGGACAAGAAGAGTAGACAGAAGAGTAACATTTATTACAAAGGCCACATAAAATGATCGTCTCAACAAAGCTTTTAGAAACAAACCTAATTTTAATGATGAAAGAGTTTAATGCGCTCCAGTTTGAAGCAAAAGATATCTCCGACATGTACTGGAAAGAGTCAGTTTCATCGGATTTATCCCCCTTACTTGGATCAGACGCCGCCACAATAGAGACAAAAAACACCAAGGACGAATTGGTAAACATGCTCACTTTTGCCGAGCAGGTTGATAAGTTTTTCCAAAACTCGGCACTGACCACAGCGGATTATCTCCAGACTATTATGCGCTCACTTTACGGAAACGATGAGAGAACACCCACTAAACTCTCCGAACCCGTTGAGGAATTTGGTCGAAAAACAAAAGAGTTCGCCACTAATTGCCACTCTCTTTACTTGAGAGCAAAAGAAAATGAGCAAATCTATTTTGATAACGAAATCGGGGACATTGTCGCCGTATTGGACAGTCAGCGCATTGTACCAGGCTCCCAAGTTACCGCCGCCGATGTTTCAAACGCCATAACTCTCCTGCAACAATGGAAAAACCTTATAGGAAATAGCGCAACGACCGCAGCAGATTACTCGGTTACAGTTTCCAGATGGTTGCTTTATTAAGGAGGATCTATGAAACCTTTAAATGTATTGTTTTATTATGGTTACCCAAATTCGTTCAATTCTAGCGCCAATGGTTGGGTTAATGAGAAAGTCGCTCAGGATATGGCGCAGTACTCGATGATTGTCCTCGGTGATGGAGTCCAAGACCCAGGGCATGCGGATTACGCCAACACTCAGGTCATTATCCCGAGAATTTATGAGCTAAATCCTGGGTGTAAAATCTATGGATATGTCTCAACTAAACAACAAGGGTCAGCTCGTGCCGGTGGGTATGATGAAAACCTTGATTTTGGTGACTTTTGTTACAAAGCACGTCGCTGGGATGACTTAGAAGTTGATGGAATATTCTTTGACGAGTCTGGCTATGACTATGGAAAGAAAAGAAAAGACTTTAATGACCGAGTGAGATTTGTTCACGGGTTGGGATATGCCAAGGTATGCTTTATCAACGCTTGGAACCCTAAGCATGTTCTTGGAACTGAGAATGATGCCTCTTATCCTAATTCTACTTATAACCCAGACGAGCTAGAGTCAGAGCTTAATAACTGTGACTGGTATCTCTTGGAGAGTTTTAGTTACGGCCCATTTGGCGGTGGCGGAGCACTTCAATACGAAGCTGCTGCTCAGTGGAAATCAAGACTTGAGGCGATTGCCGAGGTTGTGGCGGAAGATCCGATTAATGTCGCTACTCTCTGTCAAATTGATGATGCCGACGTCAACGGACAAGCAAAGTTTGATTTTACTTATGTCGCTTCCATTATGGCCGATGCTGATGCTCATGGAAGTTCCAATACCCTACACGGTGCTAGTTCTGCCGCTGTCAAAATGTGGACTCGTCCCGATGTAGAGGGAATTATGGAGCATAACGAAGTTTATGATGTCCAATCTGATGCGAATAAGTATTTTAGATACTCAACACACGGTAAGTTTGAGCTCGATTTCACCGCAAGCAGTGAGACAAGCACGATTACCAAATACTAGGATACTTTATGAGGAAAGCTCTCCTGAAATTTGCGTATCCATTTACTCATTTATTAGGGAAGCTTTCCATTCACCGCAAAGTTGATGATCCCTTTTACTCCTACATTGAAAAGAAGGTTAGGCCTGGAGATATTCTCCTCTCTAAAAGGCGGTACGAGTTATCCAATTTTTTCATTCCGGGGGAATATACCCACTCGGCAATTGTCACCACCTCAGAAGAGTTCACTCCTCCTATGATAGTTGAATCAATTGCCGAGGGGGTTGTTATGAAATCCTTAGCAAAGTTTCTCTTTTCAAAGGATTACGTGATGCTTATTCGCCCCAGAATTGGCACTGAAGACGAGAGGCTTGATGCGGGAAATTATGCCAGGAGATTTATTGGACTGCCGTATGACTACTATTTCGAGGCAGGTGTAAACGCTTTTTACTGCTCTGAATTGGTGAATCATTGTTACCAAACGCATATAATGGAGTACAAGCATAACTTTGAACCTACGCAAATAATGGGAGCGGAAACTGTGACTCCTATGGATCTCTACGAATTCTTTAAATCTCGTGGAGAGTTGATAAAAAGTGAGGATCACAAATGAGATTTACCCGTGTTTTATATTCAGATAACGACATCATCGATGATATCTCGAATCTTATTAACCGCTACCGTAACGGTACTCGCACATTTAGTTTTGTGGCCGCTGAAGACTATTTTTATATTGGCAATATTGGTGCGTTCAATCACTTCTTTGTAAAACTCTCCACTCCAAGCGTTGTGAGTACGGGCCTAAAGGTTGAATATTTCTCTGGAAGCACCAACACCTGGGCGGAAGCGGTAGAAACCTTTGATGAGACCGATGCTTTTACCCAGTCGGGATATGTCACCTTTACTCCCAATATCAACGACGCCTGGGAAATAGCGGACTGCAAATACGACGCTGCTGGAAATGTTGAGTTCTCTAATGGTAGAAATCAACACCAATCAGGAGAAACCATTGTTTATGACAAGTATTGGGTTCGAGTATCTTTTGCGAATGATCTTACACCGTCCACAGTCCTCGACTGGATCGGGCAAAAGTTCTGTGACGACGACGACATTAGGGCCGAATACCCGGATCTGCTCAGATCAAACGTCCTCGACGCCTTCGAGTCAGGAAAAACCGACTGGGAAGAGCAATGTGTAAAGGCCTCTGAGATTTTGGTCCAAGACCTAAAAAAGCAAAACGTTATCAGCTCCAAGGGGCAAATCCTTGAGAGAAACACGTTTACCCTCGCCACTGTCTCAAAAGCTGCCGAGTTGATTTTCACCTCTTTTGGTGATGACTATATAGACAACCGCACCCAGGCAAGAAATGAATATCAGTCACGACTCAATTCGAGTATTTATGACGTCGATTTAAACAATGATGGCATTCTTTCACGGGGTGAGGCGGGTGCTCGACAAGGGTTCATGAAGCGATGAGTAAGATATCAACCGCATTTGACTATTTTGTCACTCAATTAGGGATTCTCTACCCTACAAAGAAGCGGATACCTAACCCATATTCTCTCGTGGATAACAAGGATAACCTACTTTCAGACTCCTACGGGATAAGAACCTCCGGTCATACCTTTATTGAAGACCAACTTTGTGACAAATTCACTCAAGAGCACACATTTCGGATCACTTTCACGAGGGAATTGACACGACTAGAGTCAGACGTCGTAAAAGTTGATACAATAATTAAAAATCTGGAGGAAGATATGTTCACTCTGGAGAGTTTTTTTTACGATGTAGATAATAGCGGGTCACCTGACACAATCGAGCAGGTTCAACTCGGTTCTGCCGATCCTATCGGGTTTATCTATAGCGGAAAGAACAACTTTTTGTTTTACGAGACAAGCTTATTTGTAAGAATTAACGAAGCGTTTTAAGGGGGATATATGGCCAACGTAAATAATAGAAGCACCATCGGCGCCATCGTCGAAGAGGTAACAGAGGGCACTCCGGTTGCTCCATCATCCGCAACAGACAATTACATCGCGCTCCAGGCGGGCTTTACGATGTCACCGGCCTTCGAGGTCATTACCAACGAAGAGCTTCAAAACTCACTTGTTCAAGCTGCTCCAATCCTGGGTTTTGAAAACCCTACGGCCAGTTTGAATCATTATTTGAAGCATTCAGGAGTAGAAGGACAAGAACCAAACTTTGGACTTATGTTTGAAGCTGGTTTTGGTGCCAAAGAAGTTGAGGGCACAGAGTACGATACAGTCGGTGGTTCAACTGCTGGAGATGCCACAACTCGGGGAACAGTTGTTGTAGACGCCGGTGAAGGTGTTGAGTTTGAAAGAGGACAACCCTTGTTGATCAAGGACGCCACTAACGGATTTAGAATTCGACCAGTCTTTTCAGTATCAACCGATACTCTTAACTTGGGCTTTAACCTTCCTCCAGCAGCAGCACCTGGATCAGGCGTAAATCTCGGTCAAGCGGTTTTCTATAAGCCTACAACTACAGGTCATAAGACATTCTCAACTTGGTACTACCGAGGAAATGGTGGTTTCACCGAGATGATGGCCGGAAGTCGTCCAACAACTATGGAAATCACGGCCACTGCCGGTGAAGCTGTCAACGTTGCTTTCACGGTAGAAGGAAACGAGTACTTCTATGACGGAATCGAGATCACTTCTTCTGATATCTATATCGATTTTACAGATGACACCGGAACATACGCCGCTCAGGTAACTGCTCAGTTCTATAAAGATCCCCATGAATTAAGTTCTGCAATCCAGACCGCAATGGATGGGCTTAGTCCAGAAACCATTACTTGTACTTATAGTGATTCTGACGGGAAATACACCATTGCCACGTCTACATCGACCCTTTTCACTCTTTTGTGGAACACGGGAACAAACACCGCCAACACAATCGCCGACAAAATCGGTTTCTCAACTGCTGCTGATGATACAGGGGCCACTTCATATGAAGGTGACGACCCACTAGATTTCTCAGCTCCTCAAACTCCTGTTTATGATTCGAGTTCTTTATTGGTAGCGAAAAACAACGAAGTCCTTTTTGGAAACTTTGATGACTATGTTTGTTTTGAAGATGCCAAGTCGTTGGTAGTCACAATTGAGAACACTAAAACTAATAAAGACTCGATTTGTGCCGTTTCAGGTCGTGCCGGATCAGAATTCACAGCTACCGCCATCACGGCCAATATCGTCGCTCGTATCACTCAGTATGATGCCGATAAATTCAG